>Ga0268299_1000903_pt1 | contig 70485 bp, 67 predicted proteins | sample NOBtaG_FD_193484 | JGI IMG/M metagenome (GOLD analysis project Ga0268299, IMG submission 193484) | Activated sludge microbial communities from bioreactor in Nijmegen, Gelderland, Netherland - NOB reactor | ecosystem: Engineered > Bioreactor > Aerobic > Activated sludge | place: Netherlands... | reverse complement strand
GGGCCGGGTGCCGGGTGGGGGTCCAGGGTGCCGGGTGCGGGGGGGCGACGTGCCGCGTGAGGGGCGCCGCGTGAGGGGCGCCGTGGGGCGGGGCGCCGGGGGGCTGGGCGCTGGGTGCGAGGCGCGGCGAGCCACGCGCGGCACGTCAGGGGTGCTGGACGCGCGGTGCCACATGCGGGCCATCGGCCCGAGCCCGCAGCACCGCTGGGACCCGGCACGAAGCTCTCAGCACTCAGTACGCCGTACGTAGCACTCGCCATTCCGCGTTCGGCACGAAGCACTCTGCACGCCGCACGCCGCACGCCGCACCCCGCATCCCGCACGCCGCACCCCGCATCCCGCACGCCGTACGCGGTACTCAGTACTCATTACTCAGTACTCGGTACTCTGCACGCGGCACTCTGCACTCTGCACGCCGCACCCGGAACCGCACGCTGCACCCGGCACCGGGCACCCAGCACCGCACCCTGCACCCTTGCACCCTGCACCCTTGCACCCTGCACCCCTGCACCCGGCGCGGGTGGCGCGGCGCGCGCGCCGCGCTACCCGCGCCACCCCTTCGACGGCCGCGTGAAGCGTGCGGGCAGCTTGGAGCGATCGGTCGGCGTGGCGGGCGTGGCGTCGGCGGCGGCGATCTCGGCGTCGAGGTCCTCGTCCCTGGGCAGGCCCTCCAGCTGATCGACGAACAGCAGCGAGTGGTGTGACGGGATCTCGAACTTTTTCCCGCACGTCTTGCAGACCACCTCATCGTCCAGCCGGAGCAGGTGGTCGCGCAGCTTGGCGTAGCGCGCCCGGTCGGCGTCGCCCGATGGCTGGTGCGGCTTCTTGGTCCGGCGGACCCAGCGGATGGAATAGTCGTTCGTCCGGCGGCACCGCGGGCAGGTGTACTTCCCCGGGCGCTGTTCGGGTTTCTCGTTGAAGAAGGCGCGTTCGTCGAGGGCCACGAGGGGATCGTAGCAGGTCTTGCGGCCTGCGGCGTGCGGCGTGCGACCGGCGGCGTGGGGTTGTGGGGGTGCGGCTCGAAGAAGGCGGGGCGGCACCGGGAGCGGACGGGAATGTCCCCGCCCGGCCCCGGTCCTACTTCCTACTTCCTACTTCCTACTTCCTACCTCCTATTTCCTGTCTCCTGCCTCCTGCCTCCTGCCTCCTAGAAGTTGAGGCTGAAGCCCACGCGGATGATGCGGGGCGAGAGAATCTCGCTGGGGAACAGATAGGTGGCGCCGACCCCGTTGTTCTGTGCGACCGTGGTGTCCGCGTTCGTGATGTTGAAGAAGTCCACCTGCGGCGTGAAGCTCCGCGTGCCGAAGCGGAAGGCGCGCGACAACCGGAGGTCGAACATCGTCACGTTCGGAAAGCGCTCGTCGCCACGTTCGCTGAGCACGACGACCTGCGTGGCCCGGGTCAGCGCCACGCCCTGTGTGGCCGCGAAGGCGCGCGAGATCGAGTAGTTCGACTGGAACGGATACCCGTTGTTGGCGATCATCGACCCCGCCATGTTGATGTCCCACGGCAGCAGGTAGCTGCCCGAGAGGCGGAAGGCCACCGTGGAGTCGTTGCCCAGGATGCCCTCCTCGTAGAGCGTGACGTTCGGGTCGTTCAGATCGCTTCCGTTCGTCGTGCCGCCCCGGTTCGCGCCGATCGTCAGACCGGCCTGCATCTGCCACCGCTGGTTGAAACGCTTGGTGCCGGTGAACTCGATGCCGTTGTACTCGGTGTCGAGGAAGGACTCGTTGCCTCGCACCGTATCGTTCACACCGACCAGCGACGGCGCCAGGTTGAAACCGGTCACCGTCATCGGCTTCGGGTTGCTCACCGTCCCGCCGGGCCCGTTGGGAATCGTCAGGGTGAACGGCGTATAGGTCGACGACGGCACCGCCGCGTTCCGCTGTCCGAACTGATCGCGGTTGGTGCGGAAGAAATACATGGCGCCGAACCGCACCTGGCCAGGAAGCTCGGTCTCGACGCCGACGCTGATCTCATCGGAGTAGGGCCACCGGACCCCATCTGCGTATCGGAAGCCCACACCGCCGCTGAACGCCGAGCACTGCGCGACGTTGATCTCCGAGTCCTGGAACCGGCCGTCGCCGTTCGGGTCGGTCCAGGGGCAGGTGCGCGACCCCGTGGACAGGGGGTTGACACTGGTGACCCGGTCGATGCCGACCTGCAGGGCATAGCGGCTAGCGCTGGCCTTGAGGGCGGTGCGCCCGGTACCGGTCAGGTCGTAGGACGCGCCGATGCGCCAGACACCCCGGTTCTGGTTGATGACCTCGGTCTCCGGGACCGTCCGTGCCGGCGAGAACCGACCAGCGGCGACGGACTGTTCGGGGACCGTCCCCACGTAGCGATCCCACCGGGCGCCGAGGTTCAGCGTGAGCCGGTTCATCGACCACGAGTCCTGCACGAAGATCCCCAGGACGGTGGCGACGTTCTTCGACACGTTCGGCGTGTTGAACTGCCGCACCTGGGTTGGCACGCCGTTGTTGTACTCGACGTAGTGGTCGCCCTGCACGGAGTACTGCGACTCGTAGTAGAGACGGCCCCACTGCACGCCGCCCTTGAAGAGGTGCTCGCCGCCCCAGCCGCTCTTGCCAATCGACACGATGTTGTCGAACTGGTGCCGCGAGTTGGGCTGGTGCTCTTCGCGCGTGGCGGCGAAGTCGGCCTCGGACCGCGCGTTGTCCACGCGCCGGATCGCATCGGCGGGCGTGCCGGGCTGGTACAGATAGTTGGTCTGTCCATCCATGACGCTGAAGTTCGACTCGAACACCGCGCGGTTGCGGATGCCCGTGTACTTCACCTGCGTTGTCTGCACCGGGTTGGTCTGCACGAGCGACGCGATGTCCGGCATGATGTTGGGCGGCGTGTCACGCCGGTGGCCGCGAATCTTGTCGTTCCACAGGTACGAGCCCATCAGCTTGTGGTTCGCCGACAGCTGCAGGGTCGCCTTCCCCGAGTAGTTCTTCAGGTCGTTGTCGTCGAGCGCCTGGGAGCCGTCCGGGTTCCTCGCGTTCACCAGCTTGTTCACCACCCACTTCCGGTACGTGCCGTTCACCCAGAGGCGATCGCGCATCACAGCCCCGCCGCCGGACAGGTTGAAGTCGTACGTCTTCTCGGTGGGGTTGCCCAGGAACGCCGGATTGACGGCCTGGGTATCGGCCCAGTTCTCCGCCTGGAGGGCGTCGTTGGCGAACGAGTAGCGGGCGTTTCCCCGCCACGGGTTGCCGCCGGACTTGGTCACCATGTTGATCGAAATGCCGCCGGCGAGCACTTCCGCGGGGATGGCGGAGGTCATGTAGTTGACCTCCTCGAACATGCCCTGGTCGTAGTACATCATCGTCGCGCCACCGCCACCGCCCGGCCAGTTCACGGTCGCGCCGTCGATGTTGTAGCTGACGTCGTTCGTGCTGGAGCCGTGCGCCGACATGGAGCTCTGTTGCATGGACTGCGTGCCGCCGACGTCGTAGGTGCCCACCTGGACGCCGGGAATGAGCTTGGCCAGCGACCACGGGTCGCGACCGGTCGGCACGCCTTCGAGAATCTCCTGGCTCATCACCGTCTGCTGGACGTTCGAGCGCACGTCTACGGCCGGAGACTGGCCGGTGACCGTGATGGTCTCCTCGAGGCTGCCGACCTCGAGCTTGGCGTTGATGGTGGCAACGAAGGCCGCGTTGATGCGTACGCCGGCCTGATCCACGGTCTTGAAGCCCTGGAGTTCGAACTTCACGCGGTAGTCACCCGGCGGCAACCGGTCGAACCGATACGTGCCGGTCGCATCCGTCGTGTAGGTCTGGTCGCCGCCAATCAGGCGGTCACTCGAGATCGTGACGTTCACGCCGGGCAGGACTGCCCCACTCGTGTCCGTCACTGCGCCGGTGATGGACCCCGTCTGCACCTGCGCGTGCGCCGTCACCGAGAAGAGCAGGCACACCAGAACTCCCAGTCGCCTCAGACTCATCGCCCTCACCCCTTCCAGCGGGCACTGCCCGCGAGACTCCGCCAATTACAGTGCGTGACACTCTACGCGGAAACCAGAATGCCGAGGCGGAAAAAAATGAAAGGGCCTGGGAGCGGTGTGCCGCCCCCAGGCCCCCCGGTGTCTGTAGCCTGAAGCCTGAAGCCTGTCGCCTGAAGCCTGCCTTAGAACCGCGCGGTGATGCCGAAGCGGATGATGCGCGGCGTCAGGATGCGGTTCGGCCGGCCCCAGGTAGCGCCCAGCGTCGTCACCTGGCCCAGGACGTGGTTGGCATTGAGCATGTTGAACAGGTCGAGCGTGCCTTCCAGATTGGCGCGGTTCACCTGGAAGCGCTTCGCGAAGCGCAGGTCCACGAACTGGCTGACCGTCTCGGTGCGGTCGAGGCCGCGCTCCTGCACGCGCACGGTCTCGCTGGGCTGTGACACGGTGGGGTTCGTGAACGAGAACACCGCTTCGCGGACCAGCGGGTCGCCATCGCGAGCCGTGTACTTGGCCGAGGTCGTGATGTCCCACCACGGCAGCACGTACGTCCCCGACATCGTGAACGCCCACGGGATCTCGGTGAAGACCGAGCCGTCGCCACGGTTCAGGCGGTAGTTCGGGTTGTTGAAGTCGGTCGTCGTACCGGGGTTGGTGAAGGTGCCGCTGTGATCGAAGCCCTTGTGCTTCTGCAGCGACAGGCCCGCGAGCATCTGCCACCGGTTCGACATGCGCTTCTGGACGTCGAACTGCACGCCGTCGTAGTCGCTCCGGAGCACGTCCACGTTGGTGATGACGCGGTCGCGGAGCGCGCCGAACTGCGGCTGCAGCTTGTAGAGGGTGATGGTATCGAGCGACCCGTCGGCGTTCGTGAAGGTGCGCGTCTCGGGGGTGTAGGCCTCCGCCGGCCGCGCCCGATCGACGACGCCGAGCCCGTCGCGGTGCTGGCGGCGGTGGTAGCTGACGCTCACGGCCAGGTTCGGCACGATCTGGTGCTCGACGCCGAGGTTGATCTCGTCGCTGTAAGGACGATTCGAGTTGGCATCGACGCTCGGGAACAAGCCGGCGGTGAATGCCGGCACGGCGCCGAGCTCACCCGGGTCGAGCTGGAGGTTCCCATTGGCGTCGTTCCACGCGACGTTGAGCGTGGCGAGCGCGTTCCGGTTGGCCGCCTCGGTCAGCTCCGATCCGAACTGGTTGTAGAACCGGCCGTAGTAGGCCTTGAGCGCCGTCTTGCCGTTGCCGAACAGATCGTAGGACAGCCCCAGGCGCGGCGCGATGTTGAAGGAGTAGGAGTAGACGTCGATCTGGCCGAACGAGCGCTCCCCCACGTACGTGCCGGCCGGGCTCGACTGGGCCGGCAGGTTGCCGGACGCGCCGTCCATGCGCACGCCGAGGTTCAGCGTGGCGCGGCCAAGCGTCCACCGGTCTTGCAGGAAGGCGCCCCACGTCTCGAGCCGGTGATCCGAATTGATGGGGGTGTTCGCGATCTGGCCCTGGAACGGCACGCCGCTCCGCATCTCCAGCAGGATGTCCCCGTTCCTGATGCGCTCGTACTCCATCTTCTCCCACGAGAGCTGCAGGCCGCCCTTGAAGTCGTGGCTGCCTCCGGCAAAGTTCGAGAGGAAGTAGCTCAGGGTGCCATTGGCCTGCCACCGGTAGTTCGGGTTGAGGGACTGGATCTCGGCCGCATTGAAGCGCTGGAACGTCTGCACGTCGCGGAGCGCGATGTCGTTGGCGCCGACCTCCGACTGGTACCGGCTCGGGAACGTGCCCCACATGCTGCCGACCCTGGCGTCCACGACGATGCTCTTGCCGAGGACGTGGTTGTACTGGGCGACGAAGTTCTGGGCGGGCTGGTCCTGCAGCACCGTCGCCTTGTCCTCCACGAACAGGTAGGGCGCGTCACGGCGGTGGTAGCGGTTCTTGATGTTCCGGTTGAACATCAGCGACGTGCGCAGGGTGTCGGTCGTCTGCCAGGTGGCCTTGCCCATGAAGTTCCGGATGTCGTTGTCGTCGATGGCCTGCGAGCCGTCCGCGTTACGCGCGCCGATCTGCAGCTGGTCGAGCCGCCAGAACCGGAGCGCGCCGAAGAACCAGGCCTTGTCGCGCTTGATGGGCCCACCCAGCGTCCCGCTGTAGTCGAACGAGATGTCCACGGGGTTGCCCGCGGCGCTGGTCGTGTTCTCGCAACCCGGCTGCAGTCCGAGCTGGCGGCACAGGTCGTCGTCCACGTTGTTGCCCTGCAGCGCATCGTTCATGAAGTAGAAGTTGTGGTCGCTGGTGAAGCGGTTGCCGCCCGACTTGGTGACCATGTTCATGTAGACGCCGCTGACATCGCTCTCCGCGGTGCCCGAGGCCGTCTGCATGTTGTACTCCTCGTACATCTCGAAGCCGTAGTACTGCATGGTGGCGCCGCCGTTACCGCCCGGCCAGTTGGTCTTCAGGCCGTCGATGCTGAACGACTTCTGGCTGTCGGCCGAGCCGAACGCCTCGAGGTTGTACTGCTGCATGCCCTCGGTGCCGCCCACGTCGAGACGGCCGGTGATCACGCCGGGCACGAGGCCGGCCATCACCCAGGGGTTACGCCCCGTCGGAATGGCTTCGTAGAGGTCCTTGGTGATGTTGGTCTGGGTCGTCGTGGAGCTCACGTCCACCACCGGGGAGGCGCCGCTCACCGTCACGGTCTCCTGCAGCGCGCCGACGCCCAGTTCCACGTCCACGCGGGTGGTGCGGTTCACCTGCACCATCACCTCGTCCCGTTTCTGCGAACTGAAACCCGCAAGCTCGAACGTCACGGCATATGCGCCCGGCGGCAGGCCGGTGATCGAGTAGGCGCCCTGCTCGTTGCTCACCGCCGTGCGCGGGGCCGTCGTGCCGCTGACGGCGGATACCGTCACGCCGGGCAGGACGCCCCCCTGGGCATCACGGACCGTGCCGTTCAAGGCCCCGGTCTGTTGCGCTGTCGCGGCGGACACCATGCCCGCCACCATCATCAACACTCCAACACACACGCGACACGTCGCGGTCATACAACCTCCATCTTGCCCGTGGGGTCTGAGGACATTCAAAAGAAGACAGTACCTGGCGCGCTGAGATTCGCATCACACCAGCGCCCCGACTTGTCAGTATACGATTCATCCTGCTGGTTTGTTGGATGGGACGAACGTTGGTACAAGCTTTTCCCTAACAATCGTTCGGTGCCACGAGCGCAGATGCCGACACTCGTCGCCTATGTCTCCGGCCATGGCTTCGGTCATGCCTCCCGCACGATCGAGGTGCTGAACGCCCTCGCGGACCGCGCACCTGGGCTGCGCATCCTCGTCCGATCCCAGGTCGCGCCGTGGCTCTTCCGTGCGACCGCGCATCCGGGGATTGCGGTGACGCCGGTCGAGTGCGATACCGGTGCGGTCCAGGTTGGCAGTCTGCGCGTGGACGTGGCCGAAACGGTCCGGCGTGCGCGGGCGTTCATGGACGGGTTCGACGCGCGCGTCGAGGCGGAGGCAGCCGCCCTGGAGGCCGCGGACGCCACGCTGGTCCTTGCTGATACCCCCCCGCTGGGGATTGCCGCCGGCAAGGTGACGGGCCGCCGCACCGTGCTCCTCGGCAATTTCACATGGGACTGGATCTACGCGGCCTATCCCGGCGGTGCCGCCCTGGCCGAGGCCATCGGCCGCGTTTACACAGCGGCCGATGTCGCGCTCCGCCTGCCCCTGCACGGCGGCTTCGCCACCTGCCCGCACATTCGCGATCTCCCGTTCATCGCGCGCCGGTCCCGCCGTGACGGCACCGAGGTGCGCCGCGCGCTTGGCCTGCCGCTGGACCGGCCACTCGCGCTGGTGTCGTTCGGGGGCTACGGCGTCGAGGGGCTCGATCCGATGGTCCTGGCGGACACGCCGGGCTACGGCATCGTGATGACCGGGTCGACCCCGCTCGGCCACGGGACGTTGCTGGCACGGGGGCCGATGGGTGCGCTCCTTCCGCTCGACGAGCCCGCGATGTACGCGCGCGGCTACCGTTACGAGGACGTCGTCCGGGCGGTGGACGTCGTCGTCTCGAAGCCGGGCTACGGGATCATCGCGGAGTGCGCGGCGAACGGCACGGCGCTGCTCTATACGTCGCGCGGCGAGTTCGCCGAGTACGACGTGCTCGTCCAGGGCATGCCCCGCTACCTCCGCACCGGCTTCATCGACCACGCCGCGCTCTTTGCCGGAGCGTGGGCCCCCGCGCTCGATGCCGTGCTCGCCCGGCCGGCGCCGCCCGAATGGGCCGACGTGTCAGGTGCGGATGTGGCCGCGGACCTGCTACTGGGTATGATCTAGCCCATGATCAACCGTCGTTCGTTCGTGAAGATGGGCTCGCTGGCCGCCGGCGCCTCGGTCGCGGCCGCCTGCGGCTCCGACACACCAGCCACCGCAGCGGGAGCCGCCGATCAGGCGGCCGCTCCTGCGCCACAACCACCCTCGATTGCCGCGCTCACGCCGATGGGCGGGCAGGCTACCCCAATCAGCGCCGACGAGCGCCGTGGCCGCGTCGAGAAGGCCCGCCGCCTGATGGCCGAGCAGAAAATCGATGCCCTGATGCTGACGGGCGGGACGTCGCTCGTTTACTTCAGCGGCATCCGGTGGGGCCTCAGCGAACGGCTCTTCTCGCTCGTCATCCCGCGCACGGGCGAGCCCTTCGTCGTCTGCCCGGCGTTCGAGGAAGACCGCGCCCGCGAGCAGTTCGCCACCAGCCCCTTCACCGGCACCGCGGACGTGCGGACATGGGAGGAACATGAGAGCCCGTACGAGCGGGTGGCCCAGGGCCTCAAGGACCGCGGCATCGCGAGCGGGCGCGTGGGCATCGAGGAAACCGTCCGGCACGTCTTCGTCGACGGCCTGGCCCTGGCCGCGCCGGCGCTGCGGCTGGTGAGCGGCACCCCCGTGACCGCGGGCTGCCGCATCGTCAAGGACGCCCACGAGCTGGCCCTCATGCGCCTCGCCTCGCAGGTGACGCTCAGGGCGTACGAAGCAGCCTGGAGGGCGCTGAAGGAGGGCATGACACAGCGGGACTTCGCGGGCCTGATTGCAGCCGCGCACGACAAGCTGGGCTACCCGGGCAGCGCGAGCGTGCAGACGGCCGAGTTCTCGGCCCTGCCCCACGGCTCCATCCAGCCGCAGGTGATTCGCGAGGGCACCATCATCCTCATCGATGGCGGCTGCAGTGTCGAAGGCTACGTCTCGGACATCAGCCGCACGTTCGTGCTCGGAAAGCCCACCGACAAGATGAAGCAGGTGTTCGACATCGAGTACCAGGCCCAGACGGCAGCGCTCAAGGCGGCGCGCCCGGGACTACCGTGCGAGGCCGTGGACGCCGCCGCCCGCAAGGTGATTGTCGATGCGGGCTACGGGCCCGACTACAAGTACTTCACCCACCGCGTCGGACACGGCATGGGGATGGACGGCCACGAGTGGCCGTACCTGGTGCGAGGCAACACGCTGCCGCTCGCGCCGGGGATGACCTTCAGCGATGAGCCGGGAATCTACATCCGAGGCGAGTTCGGCGTCCGCCTCGAAGACGACATGGTCATCACCGAGAACGGCGCCGAGCTGATGACGCCTCAGAGCCCGTCGCTCGAGGATCCGTTCGGCGCACCCGGGACGTAGGAGACAGGAGGAGTCAGGAGACAGGAGGTAGGAGGTAGGAGGTAGGAAGGTAGAAACCAAGAGGCAGGAGGCCGCAGAGAGCTCAGGCGCGCCTGTTTCCTGGCTCCTGTCGCCTAGCTCCTGGCTCCTGACTCCTGACTCCTGGGCTTCTCACACGTCACGAGGGTCCACATCTTCGGGACGTTGACCTTCTCGATCGACATCGGCTTCAGGTTGGCCTGTGTGAGGAACCCGTCGAGGTCGAGGTCGGCCTTGAAGCCGATGTGCACGGTCATCGGCGAGATGGTCCGTTCGATCTTGGACAACACCGGGTTGGTGCTCTTGAAGTGGTTCAGGATGACGACGCGGCCTCCGGGGCGGCAGACGCGGTACATCTCGCGGGCCACCTTCACCGGGTCGGGGACGACGCTGATGACGTAAGGCGCGTAGACCACGTCGAACGCATCGTCGGGAAACGCCATCTGCTCGGCGTTCATTTCCATCACGTGGCAGTGCAGCAGCCCCTTGGACGCGATCCGCTTCCGGGCCTTGTCGAGCATCTTCGACGACAGATCGACGCCGATGATGCTACACGTGGGCGGGTAGAGCGAGAGGTTGATGCCAGTGCCCACGCCGACCTCGAGCACGTGGTCACCGGGGCGAATCCGCATCTTCTGGATGGCCTCGAGGCGCCCCGGGTGCAGCGTCGGGCCAAAGGTGTAGTCGTAAACCCCGGCGAGCTTTTGATACACCTTCTCGACGAAGGCGTGCTCGACGGCCGTCACGGAGAGCGCACGGGTGGCCGAATCGCCTCCCGATACGTGCTCGGACGGTGTGCTGTGGTGATCGAACATGCGCCCTCCGCGGCCGCTCCGGACTATATCAGAACTATGACGGGTCCCCAGCACGAAGGTTCCCCGTCATCCCAGGACCTCGAACGCCCGTTCGACCCGGCCCGAGAGCGTGAACACGTGCACGCCGCGCGCCATGGCCCGCAGATCGGCGAGGAGCTCACGGGCAATGGCCACGCCTTCGGCGGCGGCGTGCTCGTCCGATTCCGCCCGCCGCATGCGCGCGACCAGCGCCTCGGGCACCGTCACCCCGGGCACTTCGTTCGCCATGAACTCGGCGTGCAGGGCGCTGTCGAACGGCCAGATCCCCACGATGACGGGGAGGCCGAATGGCGCCACGCGGTCACGGAACCGTTCGAAGGTGGACGCATCGAAGACCGGCCGGGTCACGATGAACTCGGCGCCGGCGTCCACCTTGTACGCCAGGCGCTTGAGCTCCACGTCGAGATCGCGCGAGGGGTTTGCCATCACGCCGGTCAGGAACCTGGTTGGGGGCCCGATAGGCTGGCCACCCACGTCCAGGCCGTGATTGAGACGCGTGATGACGTTCGTCAGGCCGATGGAGTCCACGTCGAACACCGCGGTCGCATCCGGGATGTCGCCGAGGCTCCGGACATCGCCCGTGATGCCCAGGATGTTGCGGAGCCCGAGCGCGTGCGCGCCGAGCAGATCCGACTGGATGCCCAGCAGGTTCCGGTCACGACAGGAGTACTGCAGCAGTGTCTCGATGCCCTGCTGGGAGACGAGCACGGCCAGCGAGAGTGCGCTCAGCCGGGCGCCACTGCGGGGGCCGTCCGGTATGGTCACCACGTCCACGCCCTGCTGCTGCAGCAGCCGGGCAGCGGCGATCGCCTCCGAGGGATCGTGGCCGCGCGGCGGTGGGACCTCGACGATCGTGACGAAGGTCCCTTCGTCGAGCCGACGGGCCAGGGCCGACTTCTCGGCACGCGGCACCGGGGCCTGCGCGTGCGGCTGGCTGGCGAGTGGCGTGCGCGCGTCCGGCGCGCCGGCCTCGCGATGGGCCAGCCCCGGGGCCATCGCCTTCACGGCCAGGTGAATCTGCCTGATGTGCTCGGGCGTCGTGCCGCAGCATCCGCCCACGAGGCGGACCCCGAGCGGGACGAAGCGCCGTGCGTAGGACGCCATGTAGTCGGGCGAGCACAGGTAGAGGTTACGGCCCTCGATGTCACGCGGCTTGCCGGCGTTGGGCTGCGCCGCGAGCGGCACGGTGACCACCTCCGCCATGCGCTCCAGCGTCTCCAGCATCGGCGCGGGGCCAACGCTGCAGTTCAGCCCGACGACGTCGGCGCCCCGCGCGACGAGCGCCGGCGCGAACTGCTCCGGCGGGATGCCGTCCAGGCTGTTGCCGTCTTCCTCGGTCGTCATCTGCGCGACGATCGGCAGGTCCGAGACCGCGCGCACGGCCGCGATGGCCGCGCCGATCTCGTTCAGGTCGCGGAACGTCTCCAGGATGAAGAGATCGACGCCGCCGGCCTTCAGCGCCGCAGCCTGTTCCCGGAACATCGCCTCGGCCTCATCGACGCCGGTCCTGCCCCAGGGCTCGACGCGGACGCCCAGGGGCCCGATGGCCCCCGCCACATAGGCCCCTCCACCGTTCATGCCACCGCGGACCTCGCGGGCCAGCCGCGCGGCCGCCTCGTTCAGCTCCGCGACGCGGTTGCCGAGACCGAACGCACGCAGCTTCATCCGGTTGGCGCCGAACGTGTTCGTCTCGATCACGTCGGCTCCCGCCTTCAGGTACTGGCGGTGCACGTCACGCACGAGGTCCGGGTCCGTGAGCGTCAGCGACTCGAAGCACCGGTTGATGAAGACGCCGCGGCCGTACAGCATCGTCCCCATCGCGCCGTCGCAGACGAGGACGCGCTCGGAGAGCGCGGTCAGGAAGGGCTTCACTGGCGAGCGGATAACGGCGCCTTCTGGTCGGAGGCCGCCGGGACGAGCAGCTCAGTCTTGTCCCAGATGAAATCGTCCTTGCTGTAGACCGCCAGCTCGTAGTCCTTGCCCATGAAGATGGCGGAGACGGGACACGCTTCTTCGCAGTAGCCGCAGAAGATGCAGCGCGTCTTGTGGATCTGGTAGACCGAGGCGTAGCGCGGGCCGGCCATGACCGTGCCGTCGTTCTCGGCCGCCTCGAGATAGATGGCATCGGCCGGGCAGGCCACCGCGCACAGGCCGCAGGCCACGCACTTCTCGAGCCCGTTCTCGTCCCGCATCAGGACCTGCTTCCCCCGGTACTTTGGAAACATCGGGACCTTGACGTCCGGATAGTTGACGGTTATCGGACGCCGGAACAGGTGCTTGAAGGTGAGGGCAAAGCCCTCGACGAGCGGGCGGATCATGCCCGAAATGATACCATTTCTCCCGGGACCGCCGCCGTGCTGCAAGAGCCCAAGTTCTTATCCGCCGGGCAGTTCCTCCTCACCACCCTCATCGTGAAGCTGGCGGTGATGGCGGCACTCGCCACCATGCTGGCCCGCTATCGCCGGTTCCGTCACATCCTCATCTTCGAGCAGCGCGACTGGCCGGACCGGCTCGTCTTCGCGGCCGGCTTGATGATCCCGTTCACGGCCGGCGTCGCCTCCCGCCTGCTCCTCAACTATGAGGCGGCCGACCTCACGCTCGAAGGGGCCCTGCTGGCGGGGCTGATCGCCGGTCCGTACACCGGCGCCATCGTCGGCGCGAGCATCGGGCTGCCGGGGGTCTTCGCGGGCGAGTACGGCGCACTGCCCTTCGCGGTCGGCTGCGGCTTCGCCGGAGGCGGCCTGCGCGAGTGGTGTCCGAAGGAGGACATCTGGAGCTTCTCGCCGTTCGTCTTCTTCAGCCTGCCGGACCACGTCTGGCGCATGATTCGGAACCCGCACGTCAACTGGCAGGTCGTGCTGCTGATGGCCCCGATCGGGCTTGAACTGATCCGCCAGGCCGTGGGCGCGCGATTCGGTGAGGCACGCCTGTTCCACCTGCACGGGGACGCATTCTGGCTGACCGTCGCCGTGTACGTGGCCACGGTGCTCACCGTCTCCACCCCCATCAAGATCTGGAACAACGCGCGCATCGAGCACCGGCTGCAGGAGCAGGAGAAGCTGCTGCTGGCGGCCAAGGTCGAGGCCCTCAAGAGCCAGATCAACCCCCACTTCCTGTTCAACACCCTGGCGTCGGTCTCCTCCCTGATCAGGTCGCAGCCCGAGACGGCGCGAATGGTCGTCCAGAAACTCTCGGGGCTCCTTCGGAAGCTGATGCGGCAGCACGAACAATTCGTGACCCTCCGCGAGGAGCTGGAGGCCATCGACGAGTACCTCGCCATCGAGGTGGTGCGCTTCGGCCCCCGCCTGACGGTGACCAAGTCCGTCGGGGCCGACACCCTGGACGTCGTGGTCCCGAGCATGCTGCTCCAGCCGCTGGTCGAAAACGCCATCAAGCACGGCATCTCGAGGAAGGTCGGCGCGGGCCGCCTGACCATCCGCGCGTGGCGCGAGCGTGACGCCACGGTCATCGAGATCGAGGACGACGGCCTCGGGATCTCGGACGAGCGGCTGCCGAGCGCCATGTCGAGCGGCATCGGCCTCAGCAACGTGAACGAGCGGCTGCGCGTCCTCTACGGCGACGACAACCGGCTGACGCTGAGCGGGGCCCCCGGGACAGGCGCGCTCGCCCGCGTCGTCATCCCACCCACCGTGGCGCCGCGGAGGATGGCCTCATGAGCGCCCCCCCGTTGACCGCCGTGGTGGCCGACGATGAGCAGCCCGCGCGAGACGAGCTGTGCTACCTGCTCGGGCAGCTCGAAGGCGTGGAGGTGATCGGTCAGGCCGCGAGCGGCCCCGAGGCCGTGGACACCATCGTCCGGCTGGGGCCCGACGTGGCGTTCCTCGACATGCAGATGCCGGGACTGACCGGCCTGGAGGTGGTCCGGCAGCTCCACGGCTCGGGGGCGACGTCGGCCGTCGTCTTCGTGACGGCGTATGACCACCGGGCGGTCGAGGCCTTCGAAGTCAACGCCGTGGACTACCTGCTGAAGCCGGTGGAGGCCCAGCGCCTGGCCCAGGCGGTGAACCGGGCCCGGGGCCGCCGGACCGACAGCCCCCCGCTGGCCGACCAGCTCGACCGTCTGGTCCGGCTGATGGCCACGGCGAACCGGCCGGCCCAGGTCGCCGTCAAAGTGCAGGAACGGTACATCCTGGTCCAGGCCGACGAGATCCTCTATGCCTCGGTCGTGGACGATTCGATTACTATTGTGACTGGGCAGGTGTCCGGGACGTCGAACGACCGGACCCTTGACGAGTTGCACGCCCGGCTGGATCCCGCCACGTTCTGGCGGGTCCATCGGTCCCATCTCGTCAACATCAACAAGATCAAGGAGATCGTGCCTTGGTTCAGCAGGAACTACATCCTCAGGATGAAGGACGCGAAAGCGACCGAGATCCCGGTCAGCCGGTCGCAGACCCGGCGGTTGCGGGACTACCTGAAGCTGTAGCGTTCGCCGACCCCGGCGACGAGAACACACCCGCGCCGTTTCGCTTCGAGGCCATCGCGCCCCTGACGCCGATGCCGCCGCCCGCGATGGCCGCGCCGTTCGTGGCGGCCGAGCCCGCACGCAGCACGCTCGACGTCTGGAAGGACGAGTTCGTCGCCTGGGTGAAGACGCTGGCGTCGGCCGCCGTCTACGCCACGCTGATCGTCACCTTCGGCTTCCAGGTGGCGCGCGTCGAGGGCCAGAGCATGGCGCCGACACTCGCCGATCAGGATCGCCTGATCGTGAACAAGCTGGCCTACCGCCTGGCGGACCCGCAGCGCGGCGACATCGTGATGCTCTACTACCCGCTCAACCCGGACAAGTCGTTCGTGAAGCGGGTGATCGCCGAGGAAGGCGATACGGTGCGCGTCGTGGATGGCCGCGTGTACGTCAACGACGTGCCGGTGCCCGACGAGCAGGTGCCGCCGGAGTACCGCAGCCACGACGACTGGGGCCCGCAGGTGATTCCCGAAGGCTACTACTTCGTGATGGGCGACCACCGGAACAACAGCTCCGACAGCCGCCACTGGGGGTTCGTGCCGAAGAAGTACATCATCGGCAAGGTCCAGTTGCGCTGGTGGCCCGTACCGACCGCGACGATCTTCTGAATGCGCACAGTGAGAAGTGAAGCGCCGGGCCACTCGGCTGTCGGTCGGCAATCAGGAATCCCGCTTCCCACGCTTTCCACTTCCCTGTACTGTCACTTCTCACTTCTCTCTTCTCACTTCTCACTTCTCTCTTCCGCGGCCAGGGCGTGACCGTGCCGCGGTACGCCGAGGTCTCGCGGGTCCTGTCGCGGGTCCTCGTCCTCAACCTCATCGTCGCGCTCGCCAAGATCGCGCTGGGATACACGTCCGGCGCGGTCAGCATCCTCTCCGACGGGTTTCACTCCCTCACCGACGGCGCCTCCAACATCGTCGCCCTGGTCGGTGTGCGGATCGCCCGGCAGCCGCCCGACGAGGACCATCCCTATGGGCACCGCAAGTTCGAGACGCTGGCGTCGGTCGGCATCCTGATCTTCCTGGTGCTGGTGCTGGTCCAGGTCGCCAGCGCGGCGATCGCCCGGCTCCGCAGCCTCGAGGCGCCGCAGGTGGAGGCGCTCGCCTTCTGGGTGATGGGCGCCACGTTCCTCGTCAACGTGGCGGTCGTGGTGTACGAGCGACGCGCCGGGCGCCGGCTCAACAGCGAGATCCTGTTCGCCGATGCGCATCACACGACGAGCGATCTCGCCACGTCCCTCACGGTGATCGCCGCGCTCGTGGGCGTGCGTATGGGGTATGCCTGGCTGGATCCGGCGGCAGCGCTGATCGTGGCTGGCTTCATCGCCTACGCCTGCTGGGAGATCTTCCAGGACACCTCCCGCATCCTCGGCGATCGCATCGTCATCGACGAGACCAGTATCCGGGACGTGGTGCGGGGCGTGCCCGAGGTGCTGGGCTGTCACCACATCCGCACGCGCGGCTCCTCGGATCACGTGTTCCTCGACCTGCACGTGTGGATGGACGGCTCTCTGCCCCTGCACGAGGCCCACCGCCTGTCACATGTGGTGAAGGACCGGCTGATGGCGCACTTCCCGCAGATCAAGGACGCGGTGATCCACATCGAGCCGCCACCGCTGGGAGGCTCACGGCTTTAGGCGTCAGGCTTCAGTACCCGGACCGGGGGTCGACCTCGAAGCGCAGTGGTTCGCCCCGACGATACCGGTCGAGGTTGTCGGCGAAGACCTCGATGACCTCATCCCAGTGCCCGTGTCGAAACCCCGAGGTGTGGGGGGTCAGGATCACGTTCGGCGTGGTCCAGAGCGGGTGGCTCGCGGGCAGGGGCTCCTCGGGGAACACGTCGAGCGCCGCGCCGGCGAGGTGGCCACGGCGGAGGGCCTCGATGAGCGCGTCGGTATCCACGATTGCCGCGCGCCCGACGTTCACCAGCACCGCGCCCGGCCTCAGCGCCGCCAGCGCCGTGCGATCGATGAGATGGTCGGTGTGGGGCGTCAGTGGCGCGGCGATCGCCAGGACGTCGCAGTCACCGAGCATGGCGTGCAGCCGGTCGCGCCCGTAGACGGCCGAGACCCCGTTCACCGGCGCCGCCTCCATCTGCCGCCGGAGCGCAACCACCCGCATCCCGAGGGCGCTGGCCCGCACGGCCAGCGCCTGGCCGATGCCACCGAGCCCAATCAGGCCCAGCGTGCGGCCGTTCAGCAGCCAGGGCAGGCGCGGTCCCGTGTATGCGTGCTGCGCCCACTCGGCGCGTTGCTGGTTCTCGAAGGTGAACGGCAGCTGCTTCGCCAGTCCGAGGATGACCGCAAGCGCGTGCTCCGCAATCGGCACGGCCTGCACGCCCCGCGTGTTGCTCACACGGACGCCCCGGTCCGCGAGATCCGGCAGGCACAGCGTGTCCACCGCCACGGCCGAGGAGTGCACCCACCGGAGGCCGGCTGCGCGCGTGAGCTCGTCAGCCGACAGCGTCCAGGTGAAGGCCACGTCGGCCGACGCGAGCCCCTGGGCCCGTTCGGCCTCGGTGCGCGCGTAGACGAAGGACACGTCCGGAAACCGGGCCATCAGGGCGAGGGCCGATGCCTCCGGGATCTGCCACTGCGACACCCGTTGCTGAATCGAGACGAGGACGCGCGTCGAGCGGCGGGACACGGCGATCAATCGCTCATTGCCCGCGACGATAGTCGCCGCTCTTGCCGCCGCGCTTCTCCATCAGGCGGATCTCGCCGATCACCATGGCCTTGTCCACGGCCTTGAGCATGTCGTAGATCGTCAGCGCCGCCACGGCCACGGCCGTCAGCGCTTCCATCTCGACGCCCGTCTGGCCGCGGGTCCGCACGCGCGCTTCGATGGCATAGCCGGCGCGGGTGGCGGTAAGGTCCACCGCGACGTGCGACAGCGCCAGCGGGTGACAGAGGGGAATGAGCTCGCTCGTGCGCTTGGCCGCCATGATGCCCGCCAGCCGCGCCGCCTGCAGCGGGTCGCCCTTCTGCACGGCCCCAGAGCGGACCAGTCGCCGGGCCATCGCGGACATCGAGACGTGTCCGCGCGCGACAGCCTCCCGATCCGTGGTGGCCTTGTCCCCGACATCCACCATGCGGGCGGAGCCATCCGGCCCGATGTGCGAGAGCCGCGCGGCACCGGTCGCGCGCTTACTCGCCACCATCCGCCCCCTGGGCCAGGTAGAACGACAGGCTTTCGAGTGACACCGTCAAGTCGACGCTCTTCAGCTTGACGCCGGGTGGGACCTTCAGCGCCCCCGGCGAGAAATTCAGGATCGCCTTCACGCCCGCGGCCACGACGAGGTCCAGGACCGGCTGGGCCGACTCGGCCGGCACCGCGATCACGCCGATGTCGATGTGCTCGCGCCGCGCGATCCGCCGTAACTCGCGGATGTCGTGGATGGGCACACCGCTCCGCGAGCGATCGCCAATCTTGGTCGCGTCCACGTCGAACAGGCCGACGATCTCGAAGCCCTCCCGGCCGAAGCCCGGATAGTCTGCAAGCGCCTGGCCAAGATTGCCGGCGCCCAGCACCGCCACCCGCAGGCGGCGGTCCAGGCCCAGAATCTGGCGCAGGTGCAGCTTGAGGTCCTTGACGTAGTAGCCGACACCCCGCACGCCGAACTCGCCGAAATAGGCCAGGTCCTTACGGATCTGTGCGGCGTTCAGGTGGAACTGCTCGGCAAGCGCCTGGGAGGAGATGGTCTCCACACCGGCGGCCTCGAGCCGGCTGAGGCACCGGAGGTACACCGACAGCCGATTGGTCGTGAGCTCGGAGACCTGCTCGGACGCGGCCCGGCGCTTGTTCAATGAATTCACAAGGACCCTCAGGATAGCAAAAACCCGACCGCTGCTATCATCCCGGCCATGGCCGACACGTCCAAGGGCTTTCAGCCCTATGTAGCTCCTTCCCAATCAGTGGCCGAGTTCACCGCCAAGGCCATCTTCCTCGGCGTGCTCTTCGGGCTGCTGTTCGGCGCCTCCACCGTCTATCTCGGGCTGCGGGCCGGCCTCACGGTGAGCGCCTCCATCCCGATCGCGGTCCTCGCGATCTCGGTGCTCAAGCACCTCGGCGGCTCCACCATCCTCGAGAACAACATCGTCCAGACCATCGGCTCGGCGGGTGAATCGGTGGCGGGCGGAGTGGTGTTCACCATCCCGGCGCTGATCTTCCTCCTGCCCGATGGGCCGTCGTACTTCACCTACACGCAGATCACCATGCTGGCCTTCGCGGGCGGCATCCTGGGCGTGCTGATGATGGTGCCGCTCCGGCGCGCCCTCATCGTGAAGGAGCACGGGGTGCTGCCCTACCCGGAGGGCACGGCCTGCGCGGAGGTGCTGGTGGCGGGCGAGCGCGGCGGCAAGCTGGCCGGCCTGGTCTTCGCCGGCCTCGGGTTCGGGGCCTTGTGGAAGTCGTTGTCGTGGATCTTCAACCTGTTCCTCACCGAGATCGGGTATTCCACGGCGCGGACCAGCCAGTTCCCGAACGCCACGCTGAACGTGGACATCTCGCCGGAGTACATGGGCGTGGGCTACGTCATCGGGCCCCGCATCGCGGGGACGATGGTGGCCGGTGGTGTGTTGTCGTGGCTGGTGCTGCTGCCGCTGCTGACCCTGCTCGGCGCGGCCATCCCGACGCCGTTTCCGCCGATCCACCCGAACTTCGCCGTGAACCCGGCGACGGGACAGCCGTTCCTGATCTCGGAGATGGGACCGGGCCAGATCTGGAGCGCCTACATCCGCTACATCGGCGCCGGCGCGGTGCTGGCGGCCGGCCTGATCACCCTGGGGCGGACGCTGCCCACCATCGTGGCCTCCGCGCGCGAGGGGCTGAAGGGCCTCGGCGGCGGCGCCGGCGGCCCGCAACTGCGCACCGAGCGCGACCTGCCGCTGATGTTCGTGCTGGTCGGCTCGCTGGCACTCGCCATCTTCCTGGCGGTGATGCCCGGGCTGCCGACGCAGGGCAACGTGCTGGTATCGATCCTGATCGTGCTCTTCGGCTTCTTCTTCGCCACCGTGTCGTCGCGCATCACCGGGCTCATCGGCTCCTCCTCGAACCCCATCTCCGGCATGACGATCGCGACGCTCATCATCACGTGCATCATCTTCGTCGCGCTCGGGTGGACGGGCGACGCCTACGGGCCGGTGGCACTGACCGTCGGCGCGATCGTCTGCATCGCCGCCGCCAATGCGGGCAACACCTCGCAGGACCTCAAGACCGGCTACATCGTCGGCGCGACGCCGATCCACCAGCAGATGGGGCTGGCCATCGGAGTCATCACCTCGTCGTTCGTGATCGGCATGACGGTGCTCTACATGCACCGCGTCTTCGGCATCGGGTCCGCCGACGTCGCGGCTCCGCAGGCGACGTTGATGGCGACGCTCATCAAGGGCCTGCTCTCGCAGAACCTGCCCTGGGGCCTCGTGCTCGTGGGCGTGTTCATCGCCATCACGCTCGAGCTGTGCGGCGTGCACTCCCTGTCGTTCGCGGTCGGCGCGTACCTCCCCATTGCGACCACCGCGCCGATCTTCGTGGGCGGCCTGGTGCGCTGGTGGGTGGAGCGGAAGACGGGCGAGAAGAGTGACTCTGATCTGAGCGCCGGCACCCTCTTCAGCTCGGGGCTGATTGCCGGCGGGTCGCTCGCCGGCATCCTCTATGCGGTGCTGTACGGCGCAGACATGCTCGGCCCGTTCCAGTCCATCGGCAACGCGCTCGCGTTCCTGCACGCAGAGGGCGTGACCGGGCAGGTGGCGGGCGCGCTGCTGTTCCTGGCCCTCGCCGTCATCCTGTCGCGCTACGGCCAGCGGCGCATGGAGTAATGACGCGACTCTGGTGGGGCTGTGTCCTGGTGGCCGGCCTCGGCGCGTGTGCGGCACGCGGGCCCTCGCCGCAGCTCGTCGCCGCGCTTGCGGAGTCCGACGCCCTGATTCGTCAGGGCTGCTACCGCTGCCTCGAGGACGCGGTCGGGACGCTCACGGCGCACGGCGCGCCGGCCTCTGCCGTCCACCCGGCGTGGGCCGACCGGCTCTTCGAAGCGCAGCTGCTGCTGGCACTGCGGCAACGCGAGCTCGGAATGGACGCGACAGCGACGTTCGCCGCGGCACGGTCGACCGCGGCGGCCCTGCCGGCCGCCGGCCCTGGCGCGCTCCCCGCAGCCATCTTGCTGGAGCTGGCCGAGCTCGTGCCCGCCGATGCCACCACGCTGATGCTGGGCATTCGCACCCTGCCCTACCCGCAGTGGCGGACGCGCGTGGCCGCACTCGTCGCGGAGGTGTCGGCGCTCGTCCCCGCGTCCCGGCTCGCCAGCTACGTGGCCGTCTCGGCGTCCTGCGAGGACCGGGACATGCGCGAGACCATCGACCGCGGGCGGATCCTCGCCGCCGATCCCGCAACCCCGCTCCTCACCTATCGCCTAGCCACGTGTGGCGCTGACATCGACGCGCAGGTCGCCGAGCTCCGCTCGACCGAGCCGCGCTGGCACGAGGCCGCATGGTTTCTTGGACGGCGGCACCTGGCGACCTCGCGCGACGTGCGGGCCGCGGCATCGCTGTTTGCCGACGCGGCCAGTGGACTGCCCGAGGCGCCCGCGGTGCTCCTGTCGCTCGCCGGGGCGCAGCAGGCGCTGCGGCAGCTGGAGCCGGCGCTCGACACCTACGATCGGCTGCTGGCCATCTCGCCGGAACTGCGACCGGCCCTGCTCGGGCGCGTGCTCTGCTTGACGTACCTCGGACGGCACGAAGATGCCGTGGTCACCGCGACGCGGATGATCGAACTTGGCACCTTCATGATGGGCGACGCCTACTACTGGCGGGCCTGGAACCGATATCAGCTTCGGGATCTCGCGAGGGCCGAGGGCGACGCCGAACAGGCCCTGACGTTGATGGCCAATACGAGTGCCTTCACCCTGGCCGGCGTCATCCAGTACGACCTGAAGCGGATGGCCGACGCCGAGTCGCGCCTCCTGCGGGCCCGCGAGCTGGACGCCTCGAACTGCCAGGCCGTCTGGTATCTCGGGCTCATCCGCTCCGACCGGGCGGAGTGGAAGGCCGGCGCTGGTGACTTCGCCTCCGCGGTGTCGTGCTTCACGCAGGCGGCGGCCACCGCCCGCGCCGAGCTCGCCGCGCTGGAGCGATCGCCCGATCCGCCCGAGGTGAGAGCCTCAGCGGCTGCCGAGCACCAGCGTTCCGTTGCCACCAACGAACTTCGCGCGGCACAGAGCGCCTACAACGCCGGCCACTGCCTGGCGCAGGCCGGGGACCGCAGCGCCGCGGGCAACTACCTCGCCATCGCGGCCGAACACCCCGAGCTGAGGGCCGCCGCCGAACGCCTGCGCGCGGCCCTCAAGCATTGAGTGGTCACGCCGTGGTCCGGCGCCCGCGCCCGCCCTCGCCCTCGGCGTCGTCTTCCCGGTGGACATCGGCCGCCTCCTTCGCCTGCCGGACGTGGTGCTGGCCAGGGCGGTAGATGGCCTGGACCTCCGCCATCGCCGCACCAACGGCGTCCCACGATCCGCGCCGCTTGCGGTAGTAGATCCATCCGCGGTGCTCCGCGGCATCGGCAAGCAGGTGAAGCGCGACGAGTCCGGCACCGACGCCGACAAGGGTGCCTGCAACGCCGACGGGCGGGAGCATGGGCGACAGCACGGCCCACGCGATCCACAGGGCGGCGATCCCTGTCAGTACGGCCATGAACCAGCGAGACAGCTGACGCATCGTCCGTCGCCCTGCCCGGGGACTCGACCGCTACGGGATGACGCGGAACCCGTAGGTCGCCGACTCGCGGCCGGCCTGCACTTCGAGGACGTAGTCGCCCTGCGCGAGGGGCGCGAGGGTCACGTCGGCCACCAGGAACCGGACGCTGGACTTCTCATCCGTGCGCTCGGTCACGGCCACCTGCAGCGGCAGCGGCTGCCCCTCGCGCGTCAGGACACGGCCGGTGCCGGTAACCGCGCCGTCCGCAAAGACCGGTACCTCGGCGCGAATGCGCTCAGTCCGACGGAACCGCGGATCCGCCGTGGGCTGGTACGCCAGGCCGGTGGTCGGCCCTCGCCGGTACACCACCGGAGCCGTACCGATGGCAGCACCGGCGGCGCCGACGGTGGCATCGGTGGCGGCGCGGATGCTGGCCGAACCCCGCTGGGCCCGACCCTCCACGCGAACGTAGTAGCGGCCCGGCGCGAGCGCGGTCTCCGGGCCCTCCACGACGACGGTGCGTTGCCCCGCGGGCAGCGGCGCCGTGATCATCGTCGGGGCGCCCCCCCGATCGGACTCGAGGGTCACCTGCAGCGTGCCACCCATCTGCCACTCCGGCTGCTTCGCCGTGGCGGCATCGAGCTCGATGAACGCCCGGATGCGGCCGGGCAGCCCAGCGGCCTGCACCCGCAGCGCGACCGTGCCGCGACCCGGCACAATCGCGTCGAGCGCACGCGTGACCGCCGGCGGCAGCGCGGTGCGCGAGCCCAGGCCTCCCGGCCGGCCGCCAGGCATCCCCCCTGCCGCCCGCGCCTCGGACTCGGTCGGCGCCAGATACCCCATGCGGTGCCGCACCTCGACATCGTCCCGCTTCACGCGGACGGTGATGCGCCGGAACCGGCCGTCCAGCTTGGGGTTACTCGAGTAGTAGCTGAGCAGATAGTACGAGCGGGTGTCGGCCAGGATCCGCGTGAGGGCGCCGGCCGTGTCGTTCGTATTCAGGATCCACGCACCGTCACTGGCCTCAGCCAGCACCTTGAGGCCGTCGTGCCTGCGCGTCAGGCGCTCACGATCCTGTGTCGGACTGAACGACGTCGTCGCCACTGGGTTCGCGTCGAAGACCACGAGACCCCGGGGATCCAGCGGATAGAAGGAGACGTTGGCGCGGTTCGCGCGCTGCGCCATCTGCCGCACTTCCAGTTCGTGATCGATGTACGAGAGCATGACCCGCTCGCGCTCGCAGGAGTCGTAGGTGCCTCCGCCCCCGTCCGCTTCCTGGCGACGGGCCGTGGTGAGACGACCGTCAGGGCCCACGCCGACCGGCTCCGGGCCGCCAGGCACCTGCCCGCCCAGCGGCCGCCCCAGCTGGTCGTTCCGGCGGAACTGCACCCAGCCCTCCGACAGCAGTACGACGAACTTCCGCTCTTCGCGGAGGCCGTCGAGATGCCGCACCATGCCGTCGATGGAGCGCAGCGTCTTCTGCTCCCGGCGGCGTTCGATCATCTCGGTCGCGATGCCGGCGGTGGAGCCGCCGTCGGGATAGCACCCTCGGATCTCTTCCTCGCGCGGGTCTGCCGATACCCGCTTGTCCCGCTCGCCCCAGTACCAGACATCCTCCAGGACACGGTCGATCCCGGCGCCCTTGCGGATCAGCGTCATGTTCTCTGGTGAGATGTCCGGTGTCATCACACCGACGAGGTCGTTGGGGCCCACGACCTTGTCGAGGAACGCCTCCACCGGCTTCGCGGAGTAGTACGACCCGTTCAGCCCCACGTGCCAGCGATCCAGGTAGAGCACGAACAGCCGCGCGTCCGGGTCCTGTGCCGCGGCGCGTTGCTCGCGCGTCGACGCCGGCACCGCCGGGGCGGTCGTGTCCGGGGTGGCCTCTGGCGGCCGGATGAGTTCGAAGCTCTCCACCTTCTGGGCCGTGTCGTCCTCGAACACCTCGAAGTCGTCGGCGGTCAGGTCGGTCACGGCCTCGCCGCCGGCACTGACGTACGCGTCCAGGCGCACGAGGTTGGCCCCCGCCCGGAATCGCGGCATCTGAGGCTCGTCTTGTGCAGGCTGCTGGCCGGCGAGTGCCACGCCGAGCACCAGCACCAGGACGACAAGCGCACGGGGCCTCGTCACACGGCCAGACGGGGCGTGGGGACATTTTCCCATCTGGTTCCAGTCTACTTCGCGTCGTCGTCGGGGTCAGGTCATGAACTTGATTCGGCGGCCAGCTCGTCGGTCGGCATCGGTGGTCGGGTCGGGTCGGGTCGGGTCGGGGTCAGGTCATGAACTTGATCGCCGGGGTCAGGTGGTCGGGTCGGGGTCAGGTCATGAACTTGATCGCGGCGACCCGCACCTGCCACTGCCGAGCTGCCCACCCGCCACGCCGTCACGTTCATGACCTGACCCCGACGTGCCGCCTGACCCCGACGTGCCGCCGACGTGCCGGCTTGACCCCGACGTGCTGGCCGCCGAATCAAGTTCATGACCTGACCCCGACCGGTGCGGACGGCGACGGGCGGCGCAGCCACCGCCAGATCCAACGGGCCGCCAGCACCATCGCCAGCAGGATGGCCGCGCTCACGCCAAGCGCGATCAGCGGAAACTTCAGGGTCACGAAGCCCAGCGCCAGCACGAAGACGTCCTCCAGCAGGCTGAGCGCCCAGTTCGAAAACGGCTCCGGGCTGGCGTTCGCCGCCACGCGCGTGCCTGCCTTGGTGGCGTGACTGCCGGCCGCCACCGTGCCGCCCACGAGCGCCACCAGCCCCTCGACCGTGGGCGACGCCTCGCCGAGCGTGGCCACGGCGATCAGGGCGCCGCCAACCGGGCGCACGAAGGTGTGCACCGCGTCCCACATGGTGTCCAGCCAGGGAATCTTGTCGGCAAAGAACTCCACGACGTAGAGCACGGCGGCGATGCCGATGACCCAGGGGCTGTTGAACACCTGAAACTGATCGGGCAGCGCGACCCAGCCGTAGTGCGAGGCGAGCCCCAGCAGGGCCACCGTGGCGTAGAGGTTGACGCCGGCGGCCAGCGAGAACCCCAGCGTACGTCCGAGCGTGACCAGCAGTTCCATACCAGGCGTCGCCTCCGCCGCAATGGGCGTGCTCAGGCGCTCACCGCGCGTGAGGAGCGTGCCGTGCGCTCCCACGGGGCCGCCGCGATGCCGGCCGGCCCATCGCGGACCTATTCGCGAAGCAGGGCCTCGATGCGCCCGCGCACCACCTCGATGAGCGCGTCCCGATCATCGAGTGTACAGCCAGTCGTCTCCACGGGCTCCCCAATCCGTACCCGCACGCGGACGGGCCGCACGATCGCGCTGCCCTTCCGCATGGCGTCCCGCCCCCCCGAGATGGCCACCGGGACAATCGGCGCCTCCGCCTTGATGGCCATGATGAAGCCGCCCTTCTTGAAGGGCAGCAGCTGCTCGCTGCGGCTGCGCGTGCCCTCAGGGAAGATCAGGAACGAGTTGCCGCTCCGAATCGAGGCCGCCGCCCTCTCGATGGCCTCCATCGCCGCCTCCTTCTGCTCGCGTGGCACGGGAATAAAGCCGCCGACCTGGATCACCGTCCCCAGGATGGGCAGCCTGCTCAGCTCGGCCTTGTAGAGGATGTGCAGCCGCCGGTGCAGGGCCCGGAACAGGACCGGCGGATCGACGTTGCTCTGGTGATTGGAGCAGAAGACCACGGCGCGATCCCGTGGGACGTGCTCCCGGCCCGTCACGCGATAGCGGATACCCGCCAGGCCCAGGGCGAGGCCCACGCCGATGTGGCCCAACTCGTAGAGCAGGCCCACCCACTTGAGCGGGACCGCGATCGCCATGCCCAGGATGCCGGCGACGATCACATAGACCGAAACGACGACGTAGGTGAGGACGGACCGGATGGCCGCGACGACGGTGGACATGCCGGCGGTCAGGGGGTCTCGCCGGGCGGGCGCAGCTCGTAGCCCGCGGGTGGCACGGCTCCCATCAGGTGCGTCACGAAGTAGTCCCAGCGACGACGAATCATGTAGGGCTCGTTGCCGAAGCCGTGCCCGCGGTTCGGGAACAGGATCAGGTCGAAGTCCTTGTTCGCCTTGATGAGCTCGTTTACGACGAGCAGCGTGTTGTACGGCGGCACGTTGCTGTCCATGGTGCCATGTGCCAGCAGCAGCTTGCCCCGCAGCTGGTGCGCGACGAGCTGGTTGGCCTGGTTGTCGTAGTTGGTCTTGCCGCCCGCCTGGTTCTCGAGCAGGCCCTGCCACTTCTCGCCCCAGTCGTCCTCGTAGTTGCGGTTGTCGTGATTGCCCGCCTGCGACACGCCGACCTTGAAGAAGTCCGGGTAGCGGAACATCGCGCCCGCCGTGGCGTACCCGCCACCGGAGTGCCCATAGATGCCCGCGCGTTCCAGATCGATCCACGGGAACCGGGACGCCAGTTCCTTCATGCCCGCCACCTGGTCCGGCAGCGTGTTGTCACCCATGTCGCCGTAGTAGGCCTCGTGGAAGCGCTTGGACCGCCAGGGCGTGCCCATCCCGTCGATCTGCACCACGACGAAGCCCAGTTCCGCGAGCGCCTGCGTGTCGCTGCGCGCCGCGGAGAACTGGCGACTGCCCACGCTGCCCGTCTGCGGTCCCGGGTAGATGTTGTTGATGATCGGATACGTCTTCGCGGGGTCGAAATTCGTTGGCTTGTACAGAAGGCCGTGCAGGTCGGTCACGCCATCGCGGGCCTTCACGATGATGCGCGTCGGCGGCTGCCATCCCGTGGCCGTGAGGCGCGAGATGTCCGCCTGCTCGAGAGCCATGATCTCGGTGCCGGACGGGTCGCGCAGCACCGATACGGGAGCGGTGTCGGGCGTTGACCAGGTGTCCACGAAGAACGTCGCGGAGGCATTCAGCGAGACATCGTGGTCCGCGTCCGCGGGCGACAGCAGCTCGAGACGGTCCCCGTCCATCTGCACGCGATAGATGTGGCGGAAGTACGGATCACGGCCTTCGCGGCCCACCGCGCTGAAGTACAGCGTGCGAGACGCCTCGTCCACGTGCAGCAGCTGGGTGACGTTCCATGCCCCGTTCGTGATCTGGCGCTTCTGTTCGCCCGTGGCGAGGTCGTAGAGGTAGAGGTGGCCCCAGTCGCTGCGCTGCGAGAACCAGATCACCTCGTTCGACGCCGGCAGGTAGCGCCAGCTGGCCCGACCGTTACCGGATTCGAAGAAGGTGCCCACCAGCTCGTGCATCACGTCGCGCACCGCGCCGGTCTGGATGTCGGCCACCTTCAGTTCGGCCAGCTTGTGATCCCGCGACGAGGACACGAACGCGAGACTGGCGCTGTCGGGTGCCCACTGCACGTCCACCCAGTCGTTGCCGCAGATCACGTCGTCACACAGCGTGGAGCGGTGCTGATCGGGGGGCATCTTCAGGCGCACGACGCGCTTGCGCTCCACGTCGATGACGACGCGCTCGATCATCGCGACGACCTTGTCGCCGGGCAGCGGGTACTTCCAGGCCTCGAGGCGCGGGTGGCCAACGCGCGTGTCGACGAGGTACATCTCGCCCACGCCGCGCTGGTCCTGCTGGAAGGTCGCGATCCTGCGTGAGTCCGGTGACCACTTCAGCACGGGCCGATCGCTGAAGCGCCACCCGGCGTTGTCCGTGGCGTAGCCGTAGTCCTTGATGCCGTCGGTGGTGAGCGCCGTCTCCTGCCCGGAGGCGACATCGCGCAGCCAGAGGTTCCAGTCGCGGATGAATGCCGCGCGCTTCCCGTCCGGCGAGAGCACCTCCATGCGCGGAGCGGGCCGTTCGGTGGCCGTGCACGCGGTGCCCTGCACATCACAGGTGAAGCGCCGTTGGCCGACGTTGAACAGCACCTGCGTGCCGTCGGGCGACAACTCGATCGCCAGCATCGGCAGGCGGGCACGCTCGTAGGTGCGGCCCGCGGCCGTGGACAGCGCGATCGCCAGCCGGTCGTGATCGAACAGTGGCCCCCTGGTCCGCTTGACCGGATCCACCAGTACGAATTCCGGCCCGGCGGCGCGCAGGGTGCGATACCAGAAGCGACCGTCGGGCAGCCAGGTCGGGCGAACGCCCGCGTTCAGCACCAACGGGGTCGTGTTGAAACCCAGGAACCGCTCGGCGCGCGTGTAGTCCTCGGCCGTCAGTTGGCGCGGCGCCTGGGCCTGCGCCAGCACGGGCACGGTCGCCGTCAACAGCAGCACGGCAGCGAGGACGGCGCGTTGGGGACGCATCATGAACGTCGGGGCCTCCAGTGAGACGATGATACTTCTGGCGTACAGAGAACGGGCCGGTGAACGTGGTGCGGTCACCGGCCCTGAGCGTTTCGCCGTTCGCTTCAGCTTTTCGCCTTGGCTTTTCTCTTTTCTCTTCTCTCTTCTCGCTGTCTAACTGGCTCGCGCCTGGCGCGCGGGCTTGGCGGCTGCCGCCCGGGAGGGCACCTTGGCCGTCGTGGCCTTCACGGGCACCGGCTTGGCCGCCATTGGCTTCGCGGCCACGGTCTTGGTCGCAACCTTGGCGACCGCGGGCCTCGCAGCGACCGGCTTCGCCGCGACCGGCCTGGCCGCCGGGGCCTTGCCCGCGACAGGCTTGGCGGCCACCGGCTTGGCGGCAACAGGCTTGGGCGCGACGGGCTTGGGGGCAGCGACCACCGGCTTCGGCGCCACGGGCTTGGCCGCGGCACGGGCGGCATCGCGCTGCGCGACCTTGGCCTTCGTGGCAAAGCACTGCTCCAGCGCCTCGTTCACGCGCTCCTCGACGCTGGCGGACGTCAGGCGCATCACCTCGGAGATCTCCGACACGATCAGCGCCTTCGCGCGATCGAGCATCCGCTTCTCCCGGAACGACAGACTCTTCGACTTGGCCAGGAACGTGAGGCTCTTCAGCACGTCGGCCATGTCGTAGATCGAGCCGGTGCGCATCTTGTCGGAGTTGTCCTTGAACCGACCCTTCCAGTTCTGGTGGTTGTCGATCTTGCCATCGGACAACAGGTAAAAGAGTCGATCCACCTCTTCGTCGGTGATCGCGCGCCGCAGGCCGACGTTGTCGACATTGGACACAGGCACGAGCACCGTCGTCTCGTTGGAGATGATGCGCAGGTGGAAGAAGCCGGTGGTGGTGCCGAGAATGGTCTTCTCTTCGACCTTCTCGACGACACCGAGACCGTGATTCGGGTAGATGACCTTGTCGCCGATCTGAAATGACACGTGAGCCTCGTTTCGCGCGTGAACTTAGGTGGGAACGGCGTGCCCCAAAGGTGTTCCAAGTATACCCGAGCCACCCCCGGAAATCAACGGAAATGGCCGGAAAACCAAGCATTTGGGGCTGGTGCCCCCTCGTCCGAAGTAACCCCTGAATTCACCGGCGGTTAGCGGTCCGGGCGAGGTAAACTGCCACGCCATGGCGCGCCGAGGCACGATCCTGCTGGCTCTGACATTGATAATATCGGGCTCAGATCTGCTGGGCCAAGCCGGCGGATCCAGCCCGGCCGTACCCCAGAAACGGCCGGATGCCCCGCAGTTGGCACCCTATGTGCCGACCCCGCAGGACGTGGTCGACCGGATGCTCGCCCTGGCCACGGTCCGCAAGGACGATGTGGTGCTGGACCTGGGGTGTGGGGATGGGCGGATTCCCATTACGGCGGCCAGGACCTACGGCGCCCGCGGCATCGGCGTGGATATCGACCCGCAGCGGATCGCCGAGGCCAACGCCAACGCCAAGGCCGCGGGCGTGACGCATCTGGTCACCTTCAAGCTCGAGGACGCGATGACGACGGACCTCAGCCAGGCCACGGTGGTGACCCTGTACCTCCTGTCCTCCTCCAACCTCAAGCTCCGTCCCATCCTCACCCGCCAACTCAAGCCCGGCACCCGCATCGTCGCGCACAACTTCGCGATGGGCGACTGGGAAGCGGAGAAGATCGACACGTTCAAGGACAAGGAAGGCCGGACGCGGACGCTGTACCGGTGGACCACGGACGGCAGGGTGAGGCAATAGGCCTTGGGTGGGCCTTTGGTAGGCCTTTGGGAGGCCTTCGGTGGGCCTTCGGTAGGGGGCCTTCGGCTGGGGGGGTTCGGCAGGGATGCGGCACGGTATGGACTACGAGAAGCTCGGACTGTTCTATCTCGGCAGGCAATTCGACCAGGCGACGGGCACGCGCACGGAGGTGCCGGTGCTCTACGACTCGTCCGACCTGGTGACCCACGCCGTCATCGTGGGCATGACGGGCAGCGGCAAGACGGGGCTCGGCATCGGGCTCATCGAGGAGGCCGCCATCGACGGAATCCCGGTGCTGGCCATCGATCCCAAGGGCGACCTGGCCAACCTGCTGCTCACCTTCCCGACGCTGTCGGCCGCCGAGTTCGCGCCGTGGATCAACGAGGACGAGGCGAAGCGAGCCGGCCAGACGCCCGACGCGTATGGCGGGTCCGAAGCCGCCCGGTGGGCCGCGGGGTTACAGGAGTGGGGCCAGGACGGCGCCCGCATCACCAGGCTGAAGGCCGCCGCGGACTTCACGGTGTACACACCGGGCAGCACGATGGGTCGCCCCATCTCGATCATGGACTCGTTCGCCGCCCCCCCGCGGTCGGTGCTCGATGATCCGGATGTGCTCGGCGACCGGGTGAGCGCCGCTGCCACCAGCGTGCTGACGCTGGCGGGTATCGACGCCGAGCCGCTGCGCAGTCGCGAGCACATTCTCCTCTCGACATTGTTCGCCGAGCGGTGGCGCCAGGGGGAGGACCTCGATCTCGCCGCGCTCATCACCGCCGTGCAGCACCCGCCGGTGATGAAGGTGGGCGTCATGGACCTGGAGACGTTCTTCCCGGCCCAGGACCGGTTCGCGCTGGCCATGCAGCTGAACCAGCTGCTCGCGGCGCCCGGCTTCGCCGCCTGGCTGCAGGGCGATCCGCTGAACCTCGACACCCTGCTCTACACGCCGGAGGGCAAGCCCCGTGTGGCCGTGATCTCGATCGCGCACCTCGACGATCACGAGCGGATGTTCTTCGTGTCGCTGCTGCTCAGCCAGCTGGTGACCTGGATGCGCGGGCAGCGCGGCACCTCCAGCCTGCGCGCGCTCGTGTACTTCGACGAGATCTACGGCTTCCTGCCGCCGGTGGCGAACCCGCCGTCCAAGGCGCCGCTGCTGAAGCTGCTGAAGCAGGCGCGGGCGTTCGGCATCGGCCTGACACTGGCGACCCAGAACCCGGTCGACCTGGACTACAAGGCATTGTCGAACTGCGGCACGTGGATGCTGGGCCGCCTGCAGACCGAGCGCGACAAGGCCCGCGTGCTGGACGGCCTCGAAGGCGTGGCCGCCAGTTCCGGCGAGGGCTTCGACCGGGCCGCGATCGATCAGCTGCTGTCCTCACTGGGCAAACGCATCTTCCTGCTGCACAACGTCCACGAGAAACGCCCCACGGTGTTCGAGACGCGCTGGGCGCTGTCCTACCTCCGCGGCCCCATGGGCCGCGACGAGATCAGGCGGCTGTGCGCGGGTGCCGCACCCGCCGCACCCGACGCACCTATCGCACCTATCGCACCTATCGCACCTGCCGCACCTGCCGCACCTGGCACCAGCCCGCACCCGCCAGCACCCGCCGCACCTGCCGCACCGGGCACCCGCCCGCACCCATCAGCACCCGTCGGCACCCGCCCGCACCCGGGTGCTCCCGTTCTCGATCCCAGCATCCGCCAGTACTTCGCGCCTGCCCGTGAGGGCGAACACCTCTCGGCGTCGCTCATCGGCGTTGCGCGCGTCACCTACAGCGATGCCAAGCTGGGTGTGGACGACACGCGCATGATGACCGTGGTGACCCCGATCGCCGACGGCGCCGTCGCCGTGGACTGGGAGCACGCCGAGCCCGCGGACTTCGCCGTCGACGATCTGGCCACGGCGCCGCCACCCGGCGTCGGCTTCGCGGACCTGCCGGCGGCGGCCGCGAGGCCGCGGAGCTATGACGCGTGGGAGAAGGACTTCGCCCGGTGGGTCGGCCAGTCGCAGACCATCGAGGTCCTGCGCAGCCCGCGGGCGAACCTTGCGTCGGCACCGGACGAGTCCGAGCGCGACTTCCGTATCCGGCTGCAGCAGGCCATGCGCGAAGGACGTGACGCGGCGCTGGCGCGCGTGCGCGAGAAGCACGCGTCGAAGATCCGCACGGCCGAGGACAAAGTGCGCCGGGCCCAGGCCGCCGTGGAGCGCGAGAGCCAGCAGGCCTCGGACTCGAAGGTCTCGGCCGCGGTCTCGCTGGGCGCGTCGGTGCTGGGTGCGCTGCTGGGGCGCAAGACGATCAGCGTCACGAACATCGGGCGCGTGGCCACGGCGGCGAAGAGCGCGGGCCGGATCTCGAAGGAGGCGGGAGACGTGTCGCGGGCCGCGTCGAACGTGGCCGCCCTGGAGCAGCAGCTGGCCGATTGTCAGGCGGCGCTCGAGGCGGACCTGGCGGCCGTGCAGGCCGAGTGGGATCCCGCTGCGGAGGACCTGCAGCGCGCGGTCGTGAAACCCAGGCGCGGCGGCGTCTCCGTCCAGCTGGTCGGCCTGCTCTGGCAGCCGCGGTGAATCGGCCACCGGGCTCCCGCATGGTAAGATTCTTACCAGGAGTATTCTTACCATGCGGATCACGACGAAGGGCCAGGTCACGATCCCGCAGGACGTGCGCGAGGCCCTGGGCCTGCTCCCGCACACGGAGGTGGTCTTCAGTATCGAGCGCGGCGCGGCCGTCATCCGTCCGAAGCGGGGCACGCGCACCCGGGGCGCGCGGATTGCCGATCACCTGAAGGCTCACGCCGGGAAGATGCGCATGAGCAGCCGTGCGCTGCTGGCGCTGCTCCGGGACGAGCCCGATGAGATCGACGCTCGTTGACTCGAACGTCCTGATCGACCTGTTCGACGAGGCATCGGAGTGGCGCGGCTGGTCCGACGCCATGATCACCGAGTGCGGGAACCGCGGGCCCCTGATCATCAACCCGATCATCTACGCCGAGGTGGCGGCGGGGTTCGATGACCTCGACGAGGTGGACGAAGCGCTGCCGTCGGCCTTCCTGACGCGCGAGGCCCTGCCGTGGGCGGCGGCGTTCGTGGCGGGGCACGCGTTCGTCCGCTATCGCCGCCTTGGCGGGCGCCGGCCATCCGTCCTGCCGGACTTCTACATCGGCGCGCACGCGGCGGTGGCCGGCCACACGCTCCTGACGCGCGATCCGCGACGCTACCGGTACTACTTCCCCAAGCTCCGCATCGTCTCACCGTAGTGCGAGGGGCGCGGCAGGCAAAGCCGCTATAATCGAGATTCACCCTCCGGCCGGAGTGGCGGAACTGGCAGACGCGCGGGACTCAAAATCCCGTACTCCTTGCGAGTGTGTGGGTTCGATCCCCTCCTCCGGCACCAAGCCATCACGCGCTTCTCACGCACCGCTCAGGCAGGCTGCGGTAGCTCGACCCCACAACTCGCACAGGTCAGGTCACCACGCCGGACCGTCCTGCCACACGCGGGACACCCATAGGCCGCGCCCCGCGTGGCCGGGGCCTTCGCCGGGGCAGCCGCCGCCGTACCACCGGCGGAGCGCTGTGCAGGGCGGGGCGCCCCCCGCGCCGCATCGAGGCTGCAGAGGATGTGGAGGATCAAACCAGGGAAGACGAACAGTACGTACCCCATGAGCACGCCGAACAGCCACCCGATCCCGTGGATGACCTGCCCCTTGTACATCTGCCCGGCGCCCGGGATGAGCAGGCTGAGCAGCGCGGCAAGCGCCGGATGCCGCACCCGCTGCGGTGCCGCATGAACCGGGACCGCGTGCGCGGGCATCGGTGGCCGCAGGTGCGCCAGGCTGCGACCGCAGTGCCCGCAGGCCAGCGCGTCGCGCTTGATTTCCTCCGCACAGTACGGGCAGCGCGTCGTCGCGATCACGACCGGGGGGTGCGCGTGCTCCAACCCGGGCATGTTACGCGAAGTGGCACCCGAGCGATTATTCCGCCCGAGCGCGGGCCTGCCACGTGATCGCCGCCGGTCCAGACCTCACCGGAGTAGACTGGCGCGGCACGGACGCGTCTCATTCCATCTACCAGCGGAGGCACCATGCCTGCGACGTCGCGACTGTTCCTCGGAGTCTTCGTGCTCGCCACCATCGGCACGGCGTGCAGTTCGCCGCCCGCAGAGCAGGCCGCGGCGCCAGCCGCGCCCGCACCGGAGTTGCCGGCCACCGAGGCGCTCATCGCGCGAGCCAGGGCGCTCGAGCTGAATACGCCCTACGAGCCCGTGCCCGGCAGCGCACTCGAGCACCACACGTCGGGCTACGCCAAGACGATGTGCTCGGCGGTGTTCATCACGGGCCTCGATCCCGAGGTGGCCGCCGAGAGCGTCGGCTACTTCACGGGCCCGTACGCCGAACGCAGGAGGGTGGGCAAGCCCGTGGTGGACCGCGCGAAGAAGGAGGTGCGGATCAGCATCCCCGACGGCCCGACGTTGACCGCGCGCTACTTCGGCTCGCAGGGCTGCGTCACGCTGCCGCCAGGCCGGGACGAGCTCTTCTACCAACCGGTCGCGGTGCGGCCGAACCTGCCGGATGCGAAGACCACACCGTGGCCGATGGGCGACAGGCTGCCCGGGGACCCGCTGCCAGGGGGCGTCGACGAGGCGAAACTGAAGCAGGCCATCGACGCAGCCTTCCAACCGGCGGAGGGGCTCACCTCGGCCTTCGTCGTCACGCACCGTGGCCGCCTCATCGGCGAGCGCTACATGGACGGCATCAGCTCGTCCACGCCGCTCGAGAGCTGGTCCATGGGCAAGAGCGTGACGGCGACGATGATGGGCATCCTGATCCAGCAGGGCGCGTACACGCTGGATCAGCCCGCGCCAATTCCGGAATGGCAGGGCCCGGGCGATCCCCGCCAGCAGATCCGCATCCAGGACATCCTGCGCATGTCGAGCGGCATCCGCATCATCTCGCCGTCCGATCCCGGTTACGATCCGAACGGCCCCTACCCCGACCACCTGTACCTCTACACGGGCCGCGTGGACTCGTTCAAGTACGCGGCAACGCGGCCGCAGCAGTGGCCGCCCAACACCGTGGGCCGCTATCGCAACACCGATCCCGTCCTCACCAACTACCTGATTCGCCTCGCCGTCGAGAAGCGCGGCGGGGACTACCTGTCGTTCCCGCAGCGCAACCTCTGGGACAGGATCGGCGTGCGGACGATGGTGATGGAGACGGATCCGTACGGGAACTTCCTCACGCAGGGGTACGAGCTGATGTCGGGCCGGGACTGGGCGCGCCTGGGCAACCTCTACCTGCAGGACGGCGTCTGGAACGGGCAGCGCATCCTGCCCGAGGGCTTCGTGAAGTTCGTCAGCACCATCGCGCCGGCCTGGGAGGCCGACAAGCGGATGATCTACGGCGGCTTCTTCTGGATCACGGCGACGGCCGCTACCCGGTGCCGAAGGAGGCGTACTACATGTCCGGCGCCGGCGGGCAGACGGTGCTCATCGTCCCCTCGCACGACCTCGTCGTCGTCCGCATCGGCCATTTCAAGGGCTCGGGCCCGGGCGGCGAGGCCTTCAGGCGCGCGCTGGCGCTGTTGATGGAGACGATTCCGGCGAAGGGGCCACGGACGAATTGATGGCGTATGTTAGCATCAGCCATATGCGACGTACGACCATCTACCTGGAGCCCGAGCTGGAGGTGCTGCTGAAACTCGAGATGCAGCGGACGAAGCGGCCGATGGCGGACATCGTGCGCGAGGCGATTCGCGCCCTCGTCACGCGCGAACCGCGGACGCTGCCGCCGGGCGCAGGAGCCTTCGCGAGTGGACACGCCGACACCGCGGACCGGGCGGAGGACATCCTCCGGGACACCGGCTTCGGTGATCCGGACGCTCCGTCTCCTTCCCCGGCGCGCTCGCGCCGGACGGCCGGCAGGCGCTCACGGGCGCGCACAGCCACCCGCACGCGGTCTCGATGAGCCTGCTGCTCGACACCGGAATCGTCTATGCCTACTACGATCGCAGCGATCGGTGGCACGAGCGCGCGCGGGCGGTCGTGGCGAACAGTTCGGGCGGTCTCATCCTTCCTGCACCCGTCGTGCCCGAGGTGGATCACCTGCTCGGCCACCGGCTGGGTTCGACGAGCCGGCGGGCGTTCTATGCGGGCATCGTCGACGGGCACTATCTGGTGGCTGACCTTCCGACGAAGGGTTACGCGCGGGTCGCAGAACTCAATCAGCGCTTCGAGGACCTCGCGCTGGGCTTCGTCGATGCGGCGGTGGTGGCGATCGCCGAGGCGCTGGGGGTGATGACGATCGCCACCACCGATCGCAGGCACTTCACGCCGTTGGCCGCGGCTCTGGACCTCACCCTCCTCCCATGACGTGCGGCGGTCCCGCGCGGTCGCGCCACCGGAATTGCATCTCGTATGACCACACGCAATGCTGCTGACGCTCAGGCCCTCCGACCGGGACGCGGCGAATCAGGGTGCCTGAACGACAGCGGCCTCCGGGGGCATGCCCGGCAGCTGGCCGCGCCGCACCAGTGCGCTGAAGACCTCCACCAGGTCCGCGCGACGCCACCCGAGTGCCACCTGACGCTGCAGCACCGTGAGGGCGATCGCCGCGGGCTGCTGCTGGCTGTAGGCACGCTTCGACGTGATGGCGTCGAAGGCGTCGACGATGCCGATGATCTGCGCGAGCAGCGGGACGTCATCGCCCGAGAGACCGTCGGGATAACCCGATCCATCCTGCCGCTCGTGGTGGCTGCGCACGATCGGCCGGATGGCCTGCAGCGCACGGAGCCGGCTGCACAGCTCGTCGCCCACGATGGTGTGCGAGCGGATCAGCTCGTGGTCCTCGGGCTTCAGGGGGCCGGGCGTCCGCAACACGGAATCCGGGATGGCCAGCATGCCGATGTCGTGCAGGAATCCTCCGCGATGGAGTGCCTGCACGTCCGGCTCTCCCAGCCCCAGCGCACGGCCGAGTGCCGTCGCGTAGTTCGCCATGCGATGGCAGTGCCCCTCGGAATGCCCGTCGCGCGTCTCCACCATCACCGCGAGCGTGCTGATGATGGCCGACGCCGAGTCCATCTCGTCGAGGTGGCGCTTGATGCGCGCCAGGGAGCGCACGCGCGCCAGCAGTTCGGCCCGATCGGGCGGCGTGGTGACGAAGTCGTCGGCACCCGCCTCGAGGGCACGGAGCCGGCTGTCCTTGTCCGCGGACTCGCTGACGAGCACCAGCGGCGTGAGGCTCGTCCGGCGGTCGGCCCGCCATTCCTGACAGAACGACAGGTCGTCACGGCCCGCGACGTCGAGGCTGACGAGCATGACGTCGGGGTTCGCGGCCCTGGCGCGCTCGAGCGCGGCGTCGCGCGTGCCCACCAATTGCGGTGCGTGGCCGGCCTCGAACAACAGGCTGCACAGCCTCCCGCCGACGCCGGCGTCGTGGTGCGCGATCAGGATCGACAGGCGTGCCGGCGAGTCGGGCATGAGCAGCTCCGGCCGGGGGGCCCTCAGGATCGCCGACGCAGGGTCGCTCGCGCAACCGGTAACCCGCCGAGCTGGAGGTGAGTTCGAATTCAGTGTGCAACCGTGCGTCCAGGGGATTCGCCACGGCCGCGCATCCATGCGGGCCTCGCGCAGGCGAGCCGGTGGCCAGAGACCCATTGGGCCACTTGGACCATGGTCGTTGACCATGGTATGGTCGCTCGATGGACGAGATCGCCGTGTCGAAGTTCAAGGCCACCTGCCTCGCCGCACTGGATCGCGTGCGGCGCACGGGCCGGCCGCTCCGCGTCACCAGGTTCGGCCGGCCGCTCGCGGACGTCGTCCCCCCACAGCCGGAGGCGCCCGGCGAGCGCTGGCTTGGGGCCATGGAGGGGCGCGGGCGCATCGTCGGCGACCTGGTCACCCCCGTCGCCGAGACCGACGAGTGGGCGGCCCTCCGGTGAAGCTGCTCCTCGACACGCACATCTGGCTCTGGAGCCTGCTCGAACCCGGTCGCCTGTCGCCGACGGTGGCCGCGGCGCTGGCGGCGTCGGACACCGAGCGCTGGCTGTCACCACTGAGCGTCTGGGAAGCGCTGCTGCTGATCGAGCGGAAGCGCCTCGAAGTCGATCGACCAGGCGAGCCCTGGGTCCGCGAGGCCCTGGAACGCGCACCGGTGCAGGAGGCGCCCGTGACCCGCGAGGTGGCTCTCGCGAGCCGCCGCCTCAAGACCCGGCATCAGGACCCGGTGGATCGGTTCCTGGTGGCCACGGCCGATGTGTTCGACCTGACGCTCGTCACTGCCGATGCCACATTGCTCGCGATGAAGAGCGTCGCGGTGCTGCCCAACCGCCCCGCGCGCCGGCGCTGAACGCCCGCACCAGCGGACAGCCCGCTGCTCGTTCAGGCTCTCAACGGCAGGCCGCGATCAGCGCGTCCACGTGTGAAGCCGGCGTCGCGAAGCCACACACCAGCCGGACCACGTCCCCACCGAGCGCGGGCCAGTCGAGGAACTCGAAGCCCCGCGCGCGGAGCGCGTCGCGCAACGCGGCGGGGACGCGCGGAAACACCAGGTTCGCCTGCACGGGCGCCGCCAACTCGATCCCCGCCGCGAGGAGGCCCTCGCCGAGCCGCCTGGCGGCGTCGTTGGCCGCCCGCGCGTTGGCCAGCCACAGATCGTCGGCGAGGTAGGCCTCGAGCTGCGCGGAAAGGAATCGCATCTTCGAGGACACCTGGCCCGCGCGCTTGCGTCGGTGGGCCACGTCCTCCGCCAGGTCCTTGCGGAACACCACGACCCCTTCCGCGGTGAGCGTCCCGTTCTTCGTGGCGCCAAACGAGAGCGCGTCCACGCCGAGACGCCACGACAGGTCCGCCGGCGAACAGCCAAGCGACACCAGGGCGTTGGCGAAGCGCGCCCCATCCATGTGCACCTGCAGGCCGTGGCGGCGCGCGACGTCCACGATCGCGCGGAGCTCGTCGAGCGCGTACACCGTGCCGGCCTCGGTGGCCTCGGTCACGCTCACCGTGGACGGCCTGCCCGCATGCGTCGTCAGGCGCACCTGCGCCTCGAGACGTGCCGGGTCGAGCCGCGCATCCGGTCCCTCCACGGCCAGCAGCCGCGCGCCACCAGTGAAGAACTCGGGCGCGCACCACTCGTCCCGCACGATGTGCGCCAGTCGGTGGCAGAACACGACGCCCCACGGCGGGGTGACCGCCGCGAGGGACAGGCCGTTGGCCGCCGTCCCGGAGGAAACCGGAAACACATAGGCCTCGTGTTCGAAGACCTCGGAGTAGCGGGGGTTGAGCCGCGCGGTCACCGGGTCGTTGCCGTATGGATGCGTCGGCGTCTCGTTCACGCGCGCGATGGCGTCGAGCACGGCGGCCGGACACCCGAAGATGTTGTCGGATCGGAAGTTCATCGCGTCACGACGGCAATCTCCGCGCGCGCCCCGGCGGCATCCGTCGAGATGCGGATTGCCGGAGGGCCCGCGTGCAGGAACTCGATGCGACCGGGAGCGCCATCGCTCACCCGCTCGAACTCCGCGGATCGGCGCAGGCGATCGCGGGCGCCGGCGGCGAGCGTCACCGCGAGGCGCAGGGTTGCGGGAGCGTCGCCGGTCACGGGCTGGCGATCGAGGGGCTCGACGGACTCGACCAGGTCGAGCGCGGCGCCCAGCACTTCACCGTTCTCGGGGTCGGAGAGCTGCAGCAACGAGAGTCGGGCCGTGACGCCATCGAACGCCATCCGGAACAGCTCTGGCGCGGCGTCGTACGTCCCGGGCGCCCACCCTTCGAGCAACCGGCGCTGCGCGGCCGTCGGGCTGCCACCAGGCGCCACGCGGGGTGGCTCCTGCGCCGCCGGGAGGCCCGTCACGAGCATCACGATGACGGCCGGCAGGATGCGCGCGATTACTGGGCCGACCACAGGAACGTGCCGCCAACGGCCACACGCCACAGGCCGATGCCACTCGACCGCGGCGGATCGGGATGGTCGCTCACCGTCGAGATGTACCGGACCTCGCCGCGCAGGCCCCACGTCTCGTTGAACAGGTACTGCAGCCCTCCGCCGGCCGAGAGCGCGAAGTCGGTCCACGTGGTCGTGTTCGGGCACGCCGTCGTGCAGCGCGTCGCCCGGAGCGCGCCGGCCCCGGCCGCGACGAACGGCCGCAGCTGCCCCCTGGGCCAGACGGCAAGGACGTTGAGGATGTAGCTCTGCATGCTGAGGCCACCGGTTCGCCCGCTGTCGTCGTTTGCGAAGCCGGCGTCGAGCTCGACGCCCCAACCCGACTCCTCGACGACCGCGACCGACGCCCCGGCGGACAGCGTCGTGCCGGCGCCGTCACCGCCCGTGGCGGTGCCGATGTGACCGGTCAGCACGCCGGAGATGGGCCCGAGGCTCATCTGGGCGACCGCTCGCGACGGCGCGCCCAGCAGGAGGCCCGCGGCAATCAGGGCCATCGTCACCACTCGAATCATCGTGTCTCCCTCAGAAGAGCGCCTGCCCCTCGGTGCGCAGCCACGTGCGCGCCTCGACGAGGCGCGGGCAGACGGACGCCACCAGCCGCCAGAATCGCGGCGAGTGGTTCAGTTCGCGCCGGTGCATCAGCTCGTGCAGCATCACGTACTCGCGCACGAAGTCGGGCACGAGCACCAACCGCCAGTTGAGGCTGATGCTGCCCCGCCGGGAGCAGGAGCCCCAACGCGATCGCTGGTTCCGGATCGACACGCGACCGACGTCGATGCCATGGACGGCGGCCAGCTGGATCAGTTGGGCAGGCAGTTCCGCGTGTGCCCGGCGGCGGACAGCGGCCACGTCATGAGAGGGCCGACCGGGCCGGTCCTGACGCCGCGCCCGCTGATCCGCAATCCACGCCTGGCTGGCCTCGACGAACTGCAGGGCCTCCCGCTTCGACCCCCACCGAGGCAGCGTCACGCGCAACGAGCCATCGTCCAGCACGCGCAGGATGTAGCGGCGCGCACGACGATGACGGATGAACCGTGGCGGAGGTTCGTCGGGGACCAGCGGCAGGGCCAGTTGCATGGACGGATACAAGATAGCAGACAGGTGCGGGCGGGTGCGGACGGGTGCGAGCGGGTGCGGGCAGGTGCGGGTGCAGACAGGTGCAGACAGGTGCGGACGGGTGCGGACAGGTGCGGGTGCGGACGGGTGCGGACGGGTGCGGACAGGTGCGAGCGGGCTTGCCGCACCGAAGCGCGAGACGGCCCCCGCGAAGGCGGGGGCTAACGAAGCACTGACAGTCCCAGCCAGATGACGTGGGCGTTGACGCCGGGGTTCGTCGGGAGTTGGTTGCCGTTCGAGATGTGCTCGAAGCGATAGGCCGTCGTCAGGGCCACGCGTCGGGCGGGGTGCCAGCGGAGGCCGAAAGCGCCGTGGGTGAGGAAGTTCGCGGTCTCGGTGCCCTCCGGCACGGCGTCGGCGGTGAACAGCCCGCCGAAGGCCAGTTCGGCAAAGGGAGCGGTGTGGCGCCGGGGCACGAAGCGCCAGCGCCACACGAGTGGGGACACGGCGACGCCAGCGGTCGATGTCGGCTCGTGCTGCCAATAGAGCGGCATGAACTCGACCGCCCACATCAGCCGGCCGCGGAGAATCCCCGGCCCCGCGTCGCTCGTGAGGTCGCGGCCCCACGCCACCGTGATCGGCACGTACCGGCGCCCGCCCTCGGACTGCAGCAGGTCGACGCTCCAGGCGTAGCCCGCGCCAACCTGCCACTCATCCGCCCGCGGCGCCTGCCCCGCCTCGACGAGGCCCGGCGCCACCAAGATCAGGAGGTAGATCCACAAGATCACCAGATAGATCCCCAGATCACCAGCTCGCCACCTCGATCACCAGTTCACCAGATCACCACATCACAAGATGGGGTGACACTATTCGCTGACCCGTTCCGCGAACGTCAGAATGTGCCCATCCGGATCGGTCACCGCGAACTCCCTCATGCCGTAGAACTGGGTCTTGAGCGGCATCACCACCGGCGCATGAGGCGCCACGGCCGCATGCAGCCCGTCCACTTCCGTCACGATGAAGAACAGCGTCGCCGTGCCGCCAGCCGGACGAACGGCGGCGCCATGATAGTCCTCCGCCACGGCCACGCGGGCGTTCAGGAACACCGGCACACCGTCGCGCTCCAGCCACACGAACACGAACGGCGCCTCGTCCGGCACCGTCTGCTTGACGCTGAAGCCCAGCACCTCCGAATAGAAGCGCGTGCTGGCGGCCACGTCGTTGACGATCAGGTTGGGGGTGACGGAAGAGAAGACGGACATGGGCACACTCCGGGCTTGTGCTCGCGTCTCCTCCATCCACGCATCCGCGAGCCGGACACGCGGGTAGGGGCGTCTGGTTCAAAGCCGGCGACCCCCGCGAGGTTCGAGGGAAGTATAGATCGCGAATCTCTCGATCTGGTGATGTGGTGATCTGGCGATCGATCGCGAGAGCTGGTGATCTGACGATCTATCTGGTGACCCGGTGATCTGGATCTGGTGATCTGGTGATCTGGTGATCTGGTGATCTGGTGATCTGCCGATCTAATGGGCAATCCCTGGGCAATCCGCCAATCCCGTGATCGGCCGTCCGGAAGTGGCCACGGACGGCGCAGCGTGACACCTCCCGATCAGCGAAGCCCCCTCCCGTCGCGCGCAGCGCTCCTCCCGTCAGGCGCAGCGCTCCTCCCGTCAGGCGCGGCGCCCCTCCCGTCGCGCGCAGCGCTCCTCCCGTCAGGCGCAGCACTCCTCCCGGCAGGCGCAGCCCCCTCCCGTCAGGCGCAGCCTCAGTCCACGCGCAGCGCGTTCATGGGATCGACCTTCGCGGCGCGCAGGGCCGGAATGAGGCTCGCGACCACCGCCACCAGCGCGAGCAGCACGGGGAGCGCGATGAACGTGACCGGATCGGACGTCGTCACGCCATAGACGAGCCGGTCCAGCGTGCGGCGCAGGACGAAGGCGCCCGCCAGCCCGAGCGTGAGACCCAGGACGACGGGCTTCAGGCCATCCCACAGCACCAGCCGCAGCACGTCGCCACTGGTCGCGCCGAGCGCGGCCCGGATACCGAGCTCCTGCGTGCGCTGCGCGACGGCGTACGACACGGTGCCGTAGATGCCCGCGACCGCGAGCACGAGCGCAATGCCGGCGAAGACGGCGAGCAGCGTCATGTTGAACCGCCGTTGCGTGAGCGACGCGCCGATGACCTCATCGAGCGGCCGCATGCGCGTGATCGGCAGCGAGCTGTCGATGCCCTGCAGCGCGGTACGGACAGCGCCCGCGATGCTGACCGGGTCACCGGCCGACCGCACCATGATCGTGAGCGGCTGGGTGGGCGCGGACGTGTGCGGCACGTAGGTGATGGGGACCGGCTCCTGGTCCACCCCGTACTGGCGCACGTTGCCGACGACGCCGACCACATCCAGCCACTGCGGCTGGTCGTCCGGCCCCGGCCCGAAGCTGATGCGCTGGCCAATGGGATTCTGCCCGGGCCACTCGCGCCGCGCCATCGCCTCGTTGACGACCACGGCGCGCGGGTCGATCACCGCGTCGCTTCGATCGAACTCGCGCCCCTGGAGGATCGGAATGCCCAGCGTCGCGAAGTACCCCGGCGACACGCTCGCGAAGTGGGACAGCGGCGACTGGTTCGGCGGCAGCTCGGGCTTCCCGGCGACGTTGTAGCTCAGGATGCTGATCGAGCCGCTCATCGGCAGCGCGTTGGTGAGCGCCACCTTCTCCACGCCGGGCACGGCCTGCAGCCGCTCGTGCACGGTGTCCCAGTAGGCCAGTGCCTGCTCGGGCGAGCGATAGCCCTCCCCGGTGGGCGCCACCTGCATCGTGGTGATGCGTGCGGAGGAGAACCCGAGCGGCACGTCGAGCAGGTTCATCAGGCTCCGGAACAGCAGCCCTGCCCCGACGAGCAGCACCAGCGACAGCGCCACCTCCGCCAGCACCAGCCCCATCCGCGCCAGGTGCCGGTGCCCGTCGCCGGTCGTCCCCCGCGTGGCGTCCTTGAGCGTGCTCTGCAGCTCGGGACGCGACGCCTGCCATGCGGGCACGACACCGAACAACAGGCCGGTGATCACGGAAAGGCCCACCGCGAAGGACAGGGCCTGGCTGTCCACGGCGATCGGCGCCACGCGCGGAATCTCGCCGGGCTCGAGCGCGAGGATCAGATCGACGCCCCAGAACGCCAGCAGCACGCCGAACGCGCCGCCCACCACGGCCAGCAGCACGCTCTCGGTGAGCAGTTGCCGGACCAGTACCCGGCGCCCGGCGCCGAGTGCCGCGCGAATCGCCAGCTCGCGCGCACGGACCGTCGCGCGTGCCATCAGCAGGTTCGCGACGTTCGCCACGACGATGAGCAACACGCAGAGGACCGCCCCGAGGAGCACGAGCAACGGGGTGCGTGCGGCGCGCACGAGGACGTCCTGCAGCGGCGTGGCCAGCGGCTCGAAGTTGTCGTTCGTGTCCGGGAAGGCGCGGGCCAGCTGCTGGCCGATGGTCCCGAGCTCCGCGTTGGCGGCGGCGAGGGACACGCCCGGCTTCAACCGCCCGATCCCGCGCAGGTAGTGCATACCGCGGTTCTCGCGCGGGTCTCCACCCCCGCCCGGCGGCAGATCGTAGGTCGATGCGATCCAGATCTCCGCTCGCGCCGGGAAGTTCACCGTCGGCGGCATCACGCCCACAATCGTGAACGGGGACCCGTTGATGCGCATCGTCTGGCCCACGACGTCAGGCGATCCGGCGAAGCGCCGCTGCCAGAGACCGTAGCCGAGGACGACGGCCGTGGCCTGGCCCGGCTCGGCCTCGGAGGGAAGGAACGCCCGGCCGAGCACGGGCGCCACGCCCAGCACGTCGAAGAAGCTGGTGGACGTGAACGCACCGGGCAGCCGTTCGGGCTCGCCGCCGGTCGTGGCGACGTTCATGTTGCGTACCGCGTAGACGCTCATCGATTCGAACGAGGTTGCCTGCGTCCGCCAGTCGAGGAAGTTCGCGGGCGCGATGGCGCCCCGCTCGCGGTCCCGCTTCTCGACTTCGTTGATGTCCACGATGCGGTCCGCGTCCTGGAACGGCAGCCCCTGCAGGAGCACGGCGTTGACGACCGAGAACATCGCGGTGTTGGCCCCGATACCGACGGCGAGCGTAAAGATGATGACGAGCGTAAAGACGGGCGTCCGCGCCAGCATGCGCGCGGCGTGACGGAGGTCCTGGAACACACGATCCATATGCGGGTTCGAAGAGCACGTTCCCTGCCAGCCTCCTGCTGTTGACCCAAGTGGCTTCGGTGCAACGGGTTAGCGTGCGGCATCGGCGTGCCCGCCGGTCGGGGGACTGTCCGGACGTGGGACGAGCGTGTACCATGGGAGGCGCATGGCGCGGGGCTGGGAATCGAAGGCCGTGGAATCGCAGCAGGAGGACGCGGCACGCACGCGCCAGATGGAGCCTGCACTGTCCGATCAGGCGCGTCAGCGTCTGCAGCAGCGGCGCACGCTGGAGCTGGCGCTGGCCCAGACCCAGGCCGAGCTCGGCGCCGCCTGCCGGGCGGCGCATCGCGATATGCTGCAGCAGCGTCTCAAGGCCATCAGGGACGCGATCGAGGCCTTGTCTTGAAGCGATTGGCTGGTTTTTGCTAAGCTCATGCCCCAGTCAGCTTGACTTTCGCTGCCCCATCGCCTCTCGCCACGTCACACAGCCTCCAGTCCGAGTAGCCCCAGTGCCATCAGTTCGATTGTTCGTCGGCAACTTGCCGTATCAGGCCACTGAAGACGACCTGCGCACGCACTTCTCGCAGGTCGGTGCGCCCACCCAGATCGTCCGGCCCCTCGATCGCGAGACGGGCCGCGCCCGTGGCTTCGCGTTCGTCGAGTATGCCGAACGTACCGCGGCAGAGGAAGCCATCAAGCGCTTCGACGGACAGCTCTTCATGGGTCGGCCTCTGGCTGTCAGCGAGGCGCGCGCCCGTGAGGATCGCGGCCCGTCGTCCGGTCCGCGGCCGGGTGGCGGCTACGGCGGCGGCTTCGGTGGTCCCCGGCCGGGAGGCCAAGGGGGGCCTGGCGGTGGATTCGGCGGCCCACGACCCGGTGGACCCGGGGGCGGTTTTGGCGGCCCGCGTCCTGGCGGGTTTGGCGGTCCGCGACCGGGTGGCGAAGGCGCGCCGGGCGCCGCGCGTGCCCGGGACTTCGGCCCGCCCGCGCCGCCGAAGGGAAAGAAGGGCGCCAAGCCCGGCTTCAAGAAAGACGAGAACCGCCCGCGCGGGCCGATTCCGACCAAGTTCACTGGCCGGATGTACGACCTCGACGATGTGGAGAAGGAAGACGAGTCGGTGGACGCGCTGCCGGACTTCATGAAACCGGACGAGCCCGAGACCGACAAGGGCGACGAGGAGTAGGCCATGGTGCAGCGCGAGGACGCCATCCTCTTCAGCGGCGGGGCGCAGGGCGCCGAGGCCGAATTCGGCGCCGCCGCCGATCGGCTCGGGATCGAAGAGGTCAACTTCTCCTTCGACGGCCACAAGCCCGTGCGCACGCGTGGCCTCCGGGTGCTCAACCACGAAGAACTGCACGCGGGCGAGGTGAGCCTCGCCTACGTCTCGCGCCTGATGAACCGCCGGTACCCGGACACCCCGACCTTCCGCAAGATCCTCCAGAGCATCTGGTACCAGATCAACAGCGGCCAGGAGGTCTATGTCGTCGGCGCCATCGAGCCCGACAAGACGGTGCGCGGCGGCACCGGCTGGGGCGCCGAGTTCGCGAAGCTGTGCAACAAGCCGCTCTTCGTGTTCGACCAGCCACGGAACCGCTGGTTCCAGTGGGAGGCGGAGGAGTGGCACCCCCGCGAGGGCGACGCCAGTCCCGTGGTGCGCCACGCGCACTTCACCGGTACGGGCACGCGGTTCCTCGACGACAGCGGCCGCGCCGCCATCCACGACCTGTTCGCCCGCTCGTTCTAGCGGTCGGGACGTGGTCATGACGCCATGACCGCCTCCCGCGATCTCGTCGGCGGCGTCACCACCTTCTTCACGATGGCCTACATCGTGGTGGTGAACCCGGCCATCCTGTCCGACGGCACCGGCATCCCCTTCTCCGGCGCGCTCACCGCCACCGTGCTCCTGTCGGTCAGCATGACGCTGCTGATGGGGCTCTACGCGCGCCTGCCGTTCGGCGTGGCGCCCGGCATGGGGCTCAATGCCTTCTTCGCCTACACGCTCGTCGCGGGACAGGGCATCGCCTGGCCGGTGGCGCTCGGGATCATCTTCTGGGCCGGCGTGCTGTTCCTGGTGGCGTCGCTCACGCCCATCCGCGAGCTGGCGGCCCTGGCGATCCCCGAATCGCTCCGCGTCGCGTCCGCGGCGGGCATCGGCCTGCTGCTCACCTTCATCGGCCTCCAGAACGCCGGCTTCGTCGGCCCGAATCCCGCGACGCTCGTCGGCGTGGGCCCGCTGGATCACCGCACGCTGCTCTGCCTGGCCGGTTTGTTCGTGAGCGTGCGGCTGACCCGCGCGGGCAACCCGCTGGCCTATCTGGCCGGCATCTTCGTCGTGACGGCCGCCGCGTGGGCCGGCGGCTGGGTCGACGTGCCGGCGCAGTGGTTCAGCGCCCCTGACTTCTCCTCGGTGTTCCTGCATCTCGATCCAGTGGGGGCCCTGCGATGGTCGCTGGCACCCGCCATCGTGACGGTGCTGATGACGGACCTCTTCGATTCGCTGTCCACGTTCATCGGGGTGGCGCACGCGGCGGGGCTGTCGGACGGGCGCGGCCAGCCGCTGCGGCTGCGCGAAGGGCTGATCGTGGATGCCTGGGCCACGCTGACGGCCGGCCTGTTCGGGACGTCGTCCGGCACGGCGTACGTCGAGAGCATCGCCGGCATCCGGATGGGCGGGCGCGGCGGGACGGCCGCGGTGGTCACGGCGATGTGCTTCGTGCCGTGCCTCTTCATCGGGCCGCTTGCGGCCGCGGTCCCGAACTACGCCACGGCCCCGGTGCTGATCCTGGTGGGGGTCGCGATGTTCGGCACGGTGACGCGCATCGGCTTCGATCGGCTGGAGGTGGCGGTCCCGGCGTTTGCCACGCTCGTGCTGATCCCGCTCACCTTCTCCATCACCCAAGGTATTCTCTGGGGGTTCGTCCTGCACGCGCTGCTGCACCAGCTGGTCGGGCGCGGCCGCGAGGTGTCGCTCGGCGCGTGGGGACTGGCCGTCGTTTCGGCGGCCCTGCTTGCACTGGAGCATGCCCGATGAGCTCGCCCATCCTCGACGCGGCCCGTGACGAGTTCCGGAAGATCAAGGCGCTCGGCGACAAGGCCATCGCCCAGCTCTCCGACGCCGACCTGCACGTGAAGATCGACGACGAGTCGAATTCCGTGGCCATCATCATGCGGCACATGGCCGGGAACATGCGATCGCGATGGACGGACTTCCTGACCGCCGACGGCGAGAAGCCTGATCGCGTCCGCGACCGTGAGTTCGAGGACGCGGCCGCGTCGCGCGAGGCGCTCGTCGCCGAATGGGAGGACGGCTGGCGTCGCCTGTTCGAGGCGCTCGCGCCGCTCACCGATGCGGATCTCCAGCGCACGGTGGTCATCCGGGCTGAACCGCACAGCGTGTATCAGGCCATCAGCCGGCAGGTGGCCCACTACGCGGGCCACGTCTACCAGATCCTCTTCCTCGGCAAACACCTCAAGCAGGCCGGGTGGACCAGCCTTTCCGTCCCGCGCGGTCAGTCGGAGGAGTTCAACCGCCGGATGATCGAGCGCCTCAAGGCACGGCCGTGACTCGATCCTGATGCGCGACGTCCGCTGGGGCGTGCTCGGCACGGCCCGCATCAACCGCCGGCTGATTCCCGCGATGCGGGCGGCCCGGCGCAGCCGCCTCGCGGTGGTGGCCAGCCGCGATCCCGCGCGGGCCGGAGTGTTCGCGCGTGAGTGGGACATTCCGCACGCCGTGGGCAGCTACGACGGCCTGATGGCGCGCGAGGACGTGGACGCGGTCTACATCCCCCTGCCCAACAGCCTGCACGTCGAGTGGACGCTGGCGGCGGTGACCGCCGGCAAGCACGTGCTGTGCGAGAAGCCGCTCGCGCTGCGGCCCGACGACGTGGATCGCGTCGCCGAGGCCGCTGCGCGCGCAGGCGTCGTGGTCGCGGAGGGATTCATGTACCGGCACGAGCCGCTGACCCGCAGCGTCGTGGACCTGGTCCGTCATGGAGCCATCGGCGCGGTGCGGACCATCACGTCGGGGTTCAGCTACGCGCAGGGGCGGGCCGACGACGTGCGGCTCGACAAGGCGCTCGGCGGCGGTGCACTGCTGGACGTTGGCTGTTACCCGGTCAGCTACGCGTGCCTGCTCATCGGGTCCGACGCCACACAGGCGGCGGGACTGGCGCGACTGACCGCCGGCGGCGTCGACGAGGAGTTCTCGGGCCTGCTCCGCTTTCCGGGGGACCGTACTGCGTCGGTCTACGCCGGCTTCCGTGCCGCCTACCGCACGTGGCTCGATGTCACCGGCTCGGAGGGCTGGCTCCGCGTGCCGAATCCCTTCCGGCCGGGCCCCGCGGAAGCGATCGAGATCGAACGGCACGGTGAGCGGCGGATGGTGGAGGTGGCTGGCTCGCCGCTGCACTTCGTCGGGCAGGTCGAGGACTTCATCTCGAGCGTGCTCGACGGCGCGCCGCCCGTCGTGTCGCTGGCCGACAGCCGCCGGGTCGCCGCCGCGCTGGCGATGCTCGGCGACGCGGCGTCCGGAGCCCGCACATGAGCGGCCCCGAGACGACGGTCCTCTGGCGGATGCGCACGCCGCGGCGCGAAGCCGCGCACGCGTCCATCCTGCCGGGCGGTCCACCGTTCACCCTGGCGTTCTTCGTCGCGGGGCAGCTGGACCGCGTGGAGAATTACGACACGCTGGATCTCGCCGTGTTCCGCGCCGAGGGCGTCAGGCGGGCGCTCGTCGCGGAGGGCTGGATCGAGGAGTAGGCGCGGGCAGGCCTCACTGCGTTCGGTAGGCCTCACGGCGTTCGGTAGGCCTCGCGGCTGCGCCGCTCGGTAGGCCGCGCTGCGCGCGGTAGGGATTGAGTGATTGGCCCTACGGCCCGCAGGGCCGCCTACGGTCGCGAAGCGACCGCCTACCGCAGGCCTACGCGGCGAAGCCGCGCCTGCCAAAGGCCTACGCGGCGAAGCCGCGCCTGCCAAAGGCCTACGCCGCGGAGCGGCGCCTACCGCAGGCCTACTACAATACTGGTAATGATCCACCTCGATACCCGCCACCGCACCGTGCCCGTCCGCGTGGGCTCGATCGCCGTCGGCGGCGGCGCCCCCATCGTCGTGCAGTCGATGACGATGACCGACACGGCCGATGCCGCGGGAACCGCGCAGCAGTGCGTGGAGCTGTGGGAGGCCGGATCCGAGATGGTGCGCGTCACGGTCAATGTGCCCGAGGCCGCGGCGGCGGTCCCCGAGATCAAGCAGCGCATGCTCGATGCCGGCTGCACGGCGCCGCTCATCGGCGACTTCCACTACAACGGGCATCTCCTCCTCACCCGCTATCCGGACTGCGCGCGGGCGCTGGACAAGTACCGCATCAACCCCGGCAACGTCGGCACGGGCAAGCGGCGGGACGAGCAGTTCGCCACGATCTGCAGCGTGGCCGTGGACCACGGCAAGCCGGTCCGCATCGGCGTCAATGGCGGCTCCCTCAACCAGGAGCTGGTGATGGCGAAGATGCAGGAGAACACCGACCTGGGGCTCGGCCGCGACTCCGACGACATCGTCAACGAGTGCATGGTGCTCTCGGCGCTGCAGTCCACCGAGCTCGCGGTCGACAGCGGCCTCACCGAGAACCAGATCATCATCTCGTGCAAGGTGTCGCGCCCGCGCCATCTCATCGACGTCTATCGCGCGCTTGCGAAGCAGACGCGGCAGCCGCTGCACCTGGGGCTCACCGAGGCCGGCATGGGGATGAAGGGGCTCGTCTGGTCCGCGACGGCCATCGGCATCCTATTGAACGAGGGCATTGGCGACACCATTCGTGTCTCCCTGACGCCCCGGCCCGGGGGCGACCGGCGCGAGGAGGTCTATGCCGCGTGCGAGATCCTGCAGGCGCTCGGGCTGCGGTCCTTCGCGCCGAGCGTCACGGCCTGCCCGGGCTGCGGCCGCACGACCAGCAGCACCTTCCAGGAGCTGGCCGAGGCCATCCAGGCCTACATCCGCGCGCAGATGCCCGCGTGGAAGCAGCGCTACGAGGGCGTCGAGACCCTCACGCTGGCCGTGATGGGCTGCGTCGTGAACGGCCCCGGCGAGTCGAAGGCTGCCAACATCGGCATCTCCCTGCCCGGCACCGGCGAGGCCCCCAACTGCCCCGTCTTCATCGACGGTCGGCACGCAACGACCCTGCGCGGCACCTACGACGAGCTGGCGTCGGCCTTCCAGAAGCTGGTCGACGACTACGTCGACGCGAAGTACGCCAGGAAGCCCACCCGCCTTCGCGCCTGACACCGTTTCGCGCTCCGGCACGGCAAGCCCGCCCGCACCTGCCCGCACCTGACGCACCTCGCACCCGTCCGCACCTGACAGCACCTGTCTGCACCTGCCCGCACCGGACGATATACTGATAAAAGACTGGTCCCCAACAGGCTGCCCGATGCGCATGCCGGCCAGTGACGACCCCATCGACGATCGCCTCCGCGCGCTGCTCGCCGTCGAGCAGCGCCTGCAGGCCCGCGTGTCCGCCGCGCGTGACGAGGCCGAGAGCCGTGTCCGCGCGGCACGCGCCGACGCCGATCGCCGCCTCCGCGACGCGGACACCGCCGCGGCCGAGGCGTGTGCCGCCGAGGCGCGCGCGGATCAGGCCGCGCACGACGACGCCCTCGCCGCGATCGACGCGGCGCACCAGGCCGCCCTCGACGCGCTGACTCGGATCACGGACGAGGAAATCGACCGGCTGGCGCACGTGGTGCTCGATCGGCTGCGTGCGGATCTCGGAGGCGCACCATGATCGTGCGTATGGCCCGGGTGCGCGTGGCGGGCCCGCGCCCGAGGCTGGACCGCGTACTGGACGTCCTGCAGGACACGGGCCTCCTCCACGTGGACGCACCGCCGGCGCCAGTCCCGGCGCCCGGGGTCGCGGGAGCGCACCGGCGGGAGCGCCGCCACGTCGACAGCTGCCTGGCAGACATCGAGATCGCGATCCGGCGTTTCGGCGTGCCGGCCACGCTGACGGCGGGGCCACCGGAGGCCACGGCGCCGCGTGACCTCCGGCGGCGCGCGCGCACAGTCAGGCGCCTCGCCGACCGCCTGGTCGCCTCGCGCACGGCGCTCGACGACGAGCGGATGCTGCTGTTGCGCTACCAGGAGTTCTTCTCGGCCTTCGAGTCCCTGGTCGGGCACGAGCTGACCTGGCCCGACGGACAGGCCTTCTACGTCGTGCTGCGCCGCGGGGCCGGCACGGCCCTCGGAGAGCTGAGGCGAAGCCTCGAGGCCGCCGTCGGGGGCGAGGTGGAGGTGCTCCACCGCGAGCTGTCGAGCGGCGAGTGGGCGGTGCTGATCCTCGTGTCCGAGCGGGCGGCGACAAAGGTGGGCGGCCTGCTGGCAGCCGCGCGTGTGGACGAGCTGCCGCCCCCCGCCGGGCTGGGCCACACCAGCCTCCTCCGTGCCTTGCCCGCGCTCCAGGCCAGGCTGGCCGCCATCCCCGGAGAAGTCGAGGCGCTGGAGCTGGAACGCACCCGGCTCGTCCAGGAGCACGGTGCATGGCTGCAGGCGCTCCGTGCACGATTGCGCGACCACCTGCTGCGCCTCGACGCGCGGGCGCGCGTCTTCGCCGCCGAGCACCTGTTCGTCATCGAGGGGTGGCTGCCCGAGTCGCGAATTCCCGACCTCACGACCCGACTCGCGGCCGCATTCGGCCCGGACGTGGTCGTCTCGGCGATGAGCGCCGAGAACTGGTCGGCACCGCTCGCACCGGTCGTGCTGCGCAACCCGCCGGTGTTTCGCCCGTTCGAGGTCATCACACGCTCGCTGCCCCTGCCCCGCTACGGCAGCATCGACCCCACGCCGTTCGTCGGCGTCTTCTTCCCGGCGTTCTTCGGGCTGATGCTCGGCGATATCGGCTACGGGCTGTTGCTGGCCCTGTTCGCGTGGGAGCTGCGGCGGCGATCGACGCCGGAGAGCTCGCTGCGTGCCGTGTCCACGATCGGCTTTGCCTGCGCCAGCGCGACGATCGTGTTCGGGGCCCTCTTCGGCGAGGTGTTCGGCACGCTCGGCCACCTCGTCGGCCTGCATCCGCTCTTCGACCGTGAGCATGCAACGACGGCATTCCTTCTCCTGTCCGTCGCGATCGGCGGCGTGCACATCGCGCTGGGCCTGGTGCTCGGGGCGCTCCACGCCTGGCACGGCGGGCACCGGCGCGCGGCCATCGGCCGCGGCGTCAGCCTTGCGATGCTGGTACTGACCGCCCTCTCGCTGCTCGCGGCCGTGGAGGTCCTGCCAGGGGCCCTGTTCACGCCGTTCGTGATTGCCGTGCTCGTGGCGTTCCCGGTCCTGATTGCCCTCGAGGGCGTGGTGGCGCTCATCGAGCTGCTCTCGACGGTCGGGCACATCCTGTCCTACGCGCGCATCATGGCGCTCGGCACCGCCTCGTTGATGCTGGCGGTCGTCGCCAACGAGATGGTGGGCGCGATGGGCAGCGTGGTCGTCGGCGTGCTCTTCGCCCTCCTGTTCCATGCCGTCAACTTCGCCATCGGCGTCTTCAGTCCCACCATTCACGCCCTTCGCCTGCACTACGTCGAGTTCTTCGGAGAGTTCTTCAGCCCCGGCGGCATTGCATACCGGCCGCTCGAACGCTGGCATCCCACCCCCTGAGTCAAAGGAGCGCGCCTCATGGAACTCGCCCTGTTGGGCCTCGCCGCCGCGTTGGCCATCAGCATTCCCGCAATCGCCACCGCGTGGGCGCAGAGCCGCATCGGTCCCGCGGCCGCCGCCAGCCTGGCCGAGAAGCCCGAGCTGTCCACGACGGCCATCATCCTCATCGCGATTCCCGAGACCATGGTCATCCTCGGTTTCGTCGTCGCGGTGCTGATCCTGCTCCGCACGGGCGGCTAGGCCGGCTGGCGACGAGGCGCCCATGGCCCTCGAGGATCTCATCGCCCGGATCGAGCAGGACGCCGACGCGCAGGTCGAGGCGATTCGGCGTGCGGCTGACGCCGAGGTGGCGGCCATCGCGCTCGCCACGACCCAGGCGCTGTCGGCACGGACCGAGCACTCCCTCGAAGCCGAACGCCTGGCACGGCGCGCCGCGTTCGGACGCCAGCTGGCCGACCGCCGTCGCGCCGCACGCGCGCGTGAACTGGCGGCCAGGCATGCGACCGTCGACCGCGTCTTCGCGCGGGCGCTCGCCATCCTGCCCCCCATCTCGCGCACCGGCGCGTGGGACGCGGTCTGGCCCCGGCTGGCGAGCGAGGCGCTGTCCTACCTGCCGGGCGCCGCAGGCCGGGTCCGCTGCCCGCCGGAGATCGCGGCGATCATCCGCCCGACGCCCGGGCACGATCCGCGGGTCACGGTCTCTGAGGACACGGCCGTCAGTCCGGGGCTCGTCGTCGAGGCCGGCGACGGGTCGGTGACAATCGACGCCACGCTCGCCACATGTCTCGCGCAGCGCCGCCCGCAACTCGCGATCGGCCTGCTGCCGGAGGAGGGCCGCGATGCGTAGCGCGGTTGGCCTCATCGCGCGGGCACGCACGCTCGTCGGGCACCTCGTCACCCGTGCCACGCTCGAGTGCCTCGCCGAGGCCGCGGACCTTCCTGCATTCGCGCGCGCAGTCGTCCGCCTGGGAGCCGAGCTCGAGCCCGTGGGCGAGACATGGGATCTGCCGGGGTTCGAACGGGCCGTCCGTCAGACCGGCGCGCGGCACCTGGCAACCCTGCGGCGCTGGCAGGGTGACGGGCCCGGCCTCATCGAGATCATCAGCGGCGATTTCGACCGCAAGAGCATCCGGCGCATGATTCGTGGCGCCATGCAGGGCGCGCCGGTGGCGGCGCGGCTGGACGGTCTCTCGGCCACGCCGCAGCTGCCGGAACGCGTGCTGAGCGAGCTGGCGCGTCAGTCGTCTCCCTCCGCGGTCGTGGGCCTGCTGGCCATCGTCGGACACCCGGACGCCGCTGCCCTGGCGCCGCTCGTGGCTCGCGCGCAGCCGGAGCTGTTCGCCATCGATCGCGTGCTGCTCAGCGGCTGGGCCTCCCGCGCCGCCGATGTGGCACGGCGGGATCTCGCCGTGCGCGACCTCGTCCACCTCCGCGTGGACGTCGCGAATGCGCAGACGGCCCTGCTGCTCGCAGGCGGCCCACACGATGCGGACCCCGGCGCGGCGTTCGTCACGGGCGGCCACTGGTTGACGGAGGCCCTGTTCACCGCCGCAGCCTCGGCGAGCACGCCCGCCAACGGACTCACTGCCCTGCAGCCGGGGCTGGCCCACACGCCGCTGGCGTCGTTGCTCCCCGCGGTCGCCACCGACGTGGACGCGATGGAGCGCGCGTATCTGTCGCACGCGCTCGACCGGCTGGCCCGACACGCTCGCCTCCAGCCGATCGACACGCCCACGCTCCTGCGCACGCTCCTGCGGATCGAGGCGCAGGGACGCGATCTGCGCTCGCTCGCGTGGGGGGCGGCGCTCGGCACGCCGCCCGCGTCACGCAAGGCGCTGCTGGTGACGCCATGGGCCTGAGCGTGCGGGTCATCTGCCGTCCCCTGCTCGCCGCCGGGTTCGAGCTCGCCGGGCTGGCCGTCACGAAGGTGCCCGACGCGGCTGCTGCGGCCGACGCCATGCGCGGCCTGCTCACCGATCCGCGGGCGGGCGTGTTGTTGATCGACGACGGGCTGTACCGGGGGCTGCCGCACGACCTGGTGTCGCGGTTCGACCGGCAGGCCCTGCCGGTGGTGGCGCCCATCCCGGTTCCCGACTGGGACGAGCGCACGACGGCCGACAGCTACATCCTCGAGATTCTGCGGCAGGCCATCGGCTACCGTGTGAGGCCACGATGAGCGCCGGCACCCTGACGCGCGTGGTGGGAGCGCTCGCCGACGCCTCCGGGCTCGGCGGCGTCGCACTGCACGAGCTGGTCCGCGTCGGCCATCGCCGGCTGCTCGGGGAAGTGCTGCGGATCACCGGCGACGACGCCACGCTGCAGGTGTTCGAGGACACCACCGGGCTCCGGGTGGGCGAGCCCGTCACGCGGGAGCACCTGCCACTGGCCATCGAGCTCGGGCCGGGCCTGCTCGGCCAGGTGATCGACGGTATCGGCCGGCCCCTGGCCAGGCTGGCCGAGCGTAGCGGCACGTTCATCGAGCCTGGTGAGGCACCGCCCACGCTGGACCCGGACCGGCGCTTCACGTTCGAGGCGCGCTGCACGGTCGGTGATCGACTCGAGGCCGGGGACCTGCTCGGTGTCGTGGCCGATCGGGGCGGCGTCGAGATTCGCGTCCTCGTGCCGCCCGGCCGCGCGGGTCGGATCGTCGACGTGCGGGCGGGCGACGCAACCGTCACGACGCCGATCGTGTGGCTCGACAGCGGAGAGCCCCTCACGCTCTCGCAGCGATGGCCGGTGCGACGCCCGCGCCCTGTGGAGGCGCGACTGCAGCCCACGGTGCCCTTCCTGACCGGGCAGCGCATCTTCGACTTCCTGTTCCCGGTGGCCGAAGGCGGCACCGTGGCCGTGCCGGGTGGCTTCGGCACGGGCAAGACCGTGATCGAGCAGGCCCTGGCCAAGTTCGGCGACGCGGACATCGTCGTCTACATCGGGTGCGGCGAACGCGGGAACGAGATGGCCGAAGTGCTCCACGAGTTCTCGGCGCTCGTCGATCCGCGCACGGACCGGCCGGTGATGGACCGCACGGTCCTCGTCGTGAACACCAGCAACATGCCGGTGGCCGCGCGGGAGTCGTCCATCTACGTGGGACTGACGATCGCCGAGTATTTCCGGGACATGGGTTACCGCGTGGCCGTGATGGCCGACAGCCTCTCGCGCTGGGCCGAGGCGCTGCGTGAGGTTGGATCGCGCCTCCAGGAGATGCCCGGCGAGGAAGGGTATCCGACGTCGCTGGCCTCGCGGGCCGCGAAGCTGCACGAGCGAGCCGGCCGCGTCACGTGCCTCGGCACTCCCTCCCGGTCGGGCAGCATCACGCTCATCAGCGCGGTCTCGCCACCGGGTGGCGACTTCTCCGAGCCGGTGACGCAGGCCTGCCTGCGCGTGACCAGCGCGCTGTGGGCGCTCGATCCCGCGCTCGCCCACCAGCGGCAGTTCCCCGCCGTGGACTGGCAGACCAGCTACAGCCTCGACGCGACGGCCATGGCGGTGCACTTCGATGCGTCGGTGGACGCGCGGTGGTCGGCGACCCGCGCGAGGGCGCTGGACCTGCTGCAACGGGACGCCGAGCTCCGCGACGTCGCGAGCGTGGTGGGCCCGGACGCGCTCGAGGACAAGGACCGGCTGCTGCTCGCCGCCGCGGCGGCCCTCCGCGAGTTCGTGCTCGGACAGAGCGCCTTCGATCCGAACGACGCCTTCTCTCCGCCTCCCAAGACCTTCGCGCTGGCGGCCGCGGTGCTGCGCGTTTTCGATGCGGCACACGCGGCCATCGCCGCGGGGACGCCCTTCGCCGATCTGCCGATGGCCGACGTGCGTCGAGCGCTCGCGGACCTGCGCGACGCCCCGGCCGGCAGGCTGGATGAGCCTTCGGGGCGCCTCGCCATTGCACTGCAGGCCATCGGGGAGCCGTCCTCGGCGGGGGGTGCCGGATGAGCCTCTCCCGCACGTACCACGGGGCGCGCGCGGCATCGGGGCCGCTGGTGTACCTCGCGAATGTCGAACGCGCAGCGCTCGGCGAGTGGGTCACGCTCCACCTGCCGGGCCAGGCGGACCTGCGTGGGCAGGTGATCGATGCCGGCCGGGGAGTCACGGTGGTGCAGGTCCTGGAGGAGACGCTCGGCCTCGCGCCGGCCACGGTGGACGTCACCCTCACGGGCGAGCTGGCGCAGGTGGTGGTCGGCCGGGATCTGCTCGGCCGCGCGCTCGGCGGCGTGGGCACGCCGCGCGATGGCCTGCCGCCGCCGCTCGGAGAGGCGTTCCGCCCCTTGTGGGGCACCCCGATCAACCCGACACGACGTCGCCCGCCACGCGACTTCATCGAGACCGGCATCTCGGCCATCGACGGCCTGAACACGCTGGTGCGCGGGCAGAAGCTGCCGGTGTTCTCGGGACCGGGCCTGCCGGCCCTCGAGCTGGCCGCCGACATCGTGGAGCACGCGCGCGCCCCGCGCGACGAGCCCTTCGCCGTGGTCTTCGCGGCGATCGGGATCACGGAGCGCGAGACGCAGACCTTCCTCGACCGATTCCGCAGGAGCGGCGCGATCGAGCGGGCGGTGCTGTTCCTCAACCAGGCGCAGGATCCCACGATCGAGCGCCTGCTGGCGCCGCGCGCAGCGCTGGCCTGCGCGGAGCACCTGGCCTTCGTGCACGGGCTGCAGGTGCTGGTGGTGATGGCCGACATCACGCACTACTGCGAGGCGCTCCGCGAGGTGGCGGCCGCTCGCGAGGAAGTGCCGGGCCGTCGCGGCTATCCGGGCTACATGTACACCGACCTCGCGTCGATCTTCGAGCGCGCCGGCGTGGTCGAAGGCTCGACCGGCAGCGTCACGCAGCTGCCCATTCTGACCATGCCCGACGATGACATCACGCATCCGATTCCCGACCTGACGGGGTACATCACGGAAGGCCAGGTGGTGCTGAGCCGGGAGCTGCAGCGTCGCGGGGTGTTCCCGCCGATCGATGTGCTGCCCTCGCTGTCGCGGCTGATGAACGCCGGTATCGGCGCCGAGCACACTGTGACCGAGCACCGGAAGTGGGCCGATCAGCTCTACACGATCTACGCGCGAGGCCGCGAGGCGCGGATGATGGTCGCGATCGTCGGCGAGGCCGGACTCCCGTCCGCGGACCGGCGCGCGCTGGCGTTTGCCGATGCCTTCGAGCGCGAATTCGTCGGTCAGGGCGCGACACGGCGAAGCCTGGCCGACACCATCGAGGCCGGGTGGCGGCTGCTGGACCGCCTGCCGGCCGAGGACCTGCTCAAGCTCACCCCCGCCTGGCTGGCGGCCCGTGCACCGCAGCGGCAGGCGGCGCAGGAGGCGTCGTCATGACCCGTGGCACGCGGGTCCCGGCCACGCGATCGAGCCTCATGCGATGCCGTCGCCGGCTCGATCAGGTCCAGAAGGGTGCGGCCCTCCTGAAACGCAAGCGCGAGTCGCTGGTCAACGAGCTGTTCGCGCGCGCGCGGACGGCGGTCAGCTCACGCGAGGCCATCGACGCGCGGGCGCGGCAGGCCTGGCAGGCTCTGCTGGAGGCGCTGGCGGCCAACGGCGCCGAGACGCTGCCGCCGCTCGGCTGGCCCCCGCGCCCGCTCGAGGTGGAGCTGTCGGCGGTGGAGATCTGGGGGCTTCGCGTCGCCACGCTCGTCCAGCGGCCATCCGTCGTGCGCAGCCCGGCCTCTCGCGGCGTGCTGCCGGGCCCGGGCGAGGCGGTCACGCAGGCCGCCGCCCTGGATTTCGAGGCCCTGGTCGAGCAGTTGATCGACGCGGCGCCGCAGGAGCACCTGATGCGGCGACTGGGGCAGGCCCTGTCGCGCACCACCCGCCTGGTGAACACGCTGGAGCAGCGCGTGGCCGTGGGACTGACCGCAGAGGTCACCGCCATCCGCCGCACCCTGGAGGAGCGCGAACGGGAGGAACACCAGCGGGTGAAGCGACTCATCGCGAGGCGCCAAACGCGCCTACAATGACGCCGTGCGTCATCGCCATCTCTCCTGTCTGGTGTGGGCCTGGGTGCTGGTGCTCGCGGTTCCGCTGATCAGCGCGCAACAGGCGCCTGCGGAATCCTTCGACATCCTGATCCGGAACGGGCGCGTGCTCGACGGCACGGGTAACCCGTGGTACCGCGCGGACATCGGCATCCGGGGAGATCGGATCGCCGCCGTGGGCACGCTGGGCGGCGCGACAGCCGGGACCATCGTGGACGCGAAGGATCGCTTCGTGTCACCGGGCTTCATCGACGTGCACTCGCACGCGGGGCCAGGGCTACTCACCGCGGAGCTCAAGCATGGCCAGCCGGTGCTCGCGCAGGGCATCACGACCGTGTTCGTCAATCCCGACGGCGGCGGGCCGGTCGACATCGCCGGCCAGCGCGCGACGTACGAGACGCAGGGCATCGGCCTCAACGTCAGCCTGTTCGTGCCCCACGGCTCCATCCGCCAGCAGGTGATGGGCATGTCGGACCGCGATCCCGATACCGGCGAGGTCCAGAAGATGGCGGACCTGGCCCGGCAGGGCATGCAGGCCGGCGGCATCGGCCTGTCGAGCGGCCTCTACTACGCGCCGGGCAGCTACTCGAAGACCGCGGAGGTCGTGGCCATGGCCAGGGCCACGGCGCCGTTTGGGGGCGTCTACTCCAGCCATATCCGCGACGAGGCCGACTACACCATCGGCGTCGTCGCGGCCGTGGACGAAGTGATCGCGATCGCCGAGCAGGCCGGCGTCGTAGGGGTGGTGTCGCACATGAAGGCGCTTGGGCCGGCGAGCTGGGGGCTGTCGAAGACGCTGGTTGAGCACATCGAGGCGGCCCGCACGCGCGGCGTTCAGGTCTTCGCGGATCAGTACGCCTACGAGGCCAGCGGCACCGGCATCGTCGGCGCTTTGATGCCTCGGTCCGCGCAGGTCGGCGGGCGCGACGCGATGATGAAGCGCATCCGCGGCGAGCTGCGGGACGAGATCCGCGCCGAGGTGAAGACGAACATCGCCCGGCGGGGCGGGGCCGACACGCTGATGATCAGCCGGTATCGTCCCGATCCCTCACTCGAGGGGCAGCGGCTGTCGGACCTGGCGGCACGGGCCGGCACGACGCCGGAGGAGTACGCGCTCCAGATGCTCGAGAAGGGGGACGCCAGCCTCGTGTCGTTCAACATGTCGGAGGACGACATCGAGCACATCATGCGGCAGTCCTGGACCATGACGTGCACGGACGGGGATCTCGTGCCCCTCGGTGTGGGCAAGCCCCATCCGCGCGCCTACGGCGCCTTCCCCCGCAAGCTGAAGCGATACGTGCGGGAGCGCGGGGCCATCGACCTGCCCACGGCCATCCGCACGATGACGACGCTGCCGGCCACCGTGTTCGGGCTGAAGGACCGCGGCCAGATTCGTGCCGGGGCGATCGCGGACCTGCTGATCTTCGATCCCGCCCAGGTGAACGATGCGGCGACCTATCAGGATCCGCACAAACTCGCGGAAGGATTCACGGACATCATCGTCAACGGCCGATGGGCCAGGCGCGACAACAAGTTCACGACCACGCTTGCCGGCCGGGTGGTCGTGCCCGCGCGCAGATAGCCGCCAGGCGATTTGACGCCCACCCGCGCCGAACCTCGCGGTGGCGGAGTGGATCATCCGGCGTCGGCGAGCCAGCCCGTCACCAGCGACCTCGGGCTCGAGGTCCGCGATCGGTCGGGACATCGCAGCCCTGCCGTGAGACGGCCGCACGGCGCCTTGGCGTCTCGACCGACGCTCACTCTCTCCCGGTGATCAGCCGCACGCTGCGCTGGTAGGTCAGGTACGACACGGCCCACTGCAGCATCACCGACAGGCGGTTCCTGAAGCCGATCAGGAAGAAGATGTGCAGGAAGAGCCAGAAGAGCCACCCGAGGTACCCTGACAGGCGCAGGAATCCGAAGTCCGCGATCGCCGAGTTGCGGCCGATGGTGGCGAGGTTGCCCGGGTCGAGATAGCGGAACGGCCGCGTCGGCTCGCCACGGAGCCGTCGCGCGGCGTTTCTCGCCGCGTGGCGTCCCAGTTGCTTGGCCGCCTGAGCCACGCCTGGCAGGGGCTTCCCCGTCTGATGCGTGAACAGCGCCAGATCACCGGCGACGAACACCTCGGGATGGCCCGGCGCCGACAGGTCCGGATTCACGGCCACCCGGCCCGCGCGATCGACCTCCGTCCCGAAACATCGGCCAAGAGGCGAGGCCTGTACGCCCGCCGCCCACAGCACGGTCCCCGCCTCGATCCGCTCCTCGCCCACCCGAACGCCCTCGTTGCCAATGGCGGTCACCGGGCGGCCTTCCATCACCTGGACGCCCAGGCGCGCCAGTGAGCGGCGAGCCGACGCTCGGAGCGACTCGGGAAACGTCGGGAGGATGGACGGCCCCGCCTCGATGAGCAGAATCCGCGCGGTCGCCGGGTCCACGGCATCGAACTCGGAACGCAGCGCCTGCCGCGCGATCTCCGCAAGCGCTCCCGCGAGCTCGACACCGGTGGGTCCTCCCCCGACGATCGCGAAGGTGAGCAGCGCCCGCTGGCGAGCTCGGTCCGGCTCCCGCTCGGCCCGCTCGAACGCCAGCAGCACGCGGCGCCTGATCTCGAGCGCATCGTCGAGCGTCTTGAGTCCCGGGGCGTGCGCGGGCCAATCGTCGTGCCCGAAATACGAGTGGGTGACCCCGGTCGCGACAATCAGCGCGTGGTAGTCCAGCGTGTCGCCGCCATCCAGGTGCAGGCGTCGTGCGGCGGGATCGACGCGTTCCACTGTGGCGAGCAACACCCGAAGGTTGGCCTGCTTCCGCAGAATCCAGCGGATGGGCGACGCGATGTCACCGGGCGACAGGCCGGCGGTGGCCACCTGGTAGAGCAGCGGCTGGAAGACGTGATGGTTCTGGCGGTCCACCAGTGTCACGCGCACGGGCGCCCGGGCCAGGGCTCGAGCCGCGTCCAGCCCGGCGAAGCCGCCGCCGATGATGATGATGTGGGGAACGCTGGTCATTCGTAGCGAAGGGCCTCGACCGGGTCCAGCGCCGCCGCGCGGCGAGCCGGCCAATACCCCGCCAGAATACCAACGAACACCGAAACGGTCAGCCCGGACAGGACCGCCCACAACGGGGGCGTTGCCGGGAACGTCGGCGCGAGGAGCGCCGCCAGGACGCCGAGCGCCGAGGCGAGCACGACGCCCGCCAGCCCGCCGGCGCCGGAAAGGATGGCCGCCTCCAGCAGGAACTGCCGCAGCACCTCGCGACGACGGGCGCCAATCGCCAGGCGCACGCCGATCTCGCGCGTGCGCTCGGTGACGCTGATGATCATCACGTTGGCAATGCCGATGCCGCCGATGACCAGGCTGACCGCGGCCAGGGCGATGGTGGCGAGGAAGATCTGGAAGCCAATCCGATCGAACTGCGCGATGATCTGATCGGCGGTGTTCAGCGCGAAGTTGTCGGGCTCGCCTGGCGGGACGTTGCGGAGCAGGCGCAGGATGGTCGAGGCCTCCAGCCGGGCCTCCTCGCGTTTGCCCGGAAGCGCGCGAATGTAGAGCACGGTGTTCTCGGCGTCGGGAAACTTCTGCCGTGCGGTGTTCACCGGCAGCGCCACCACGGTATCGTTGCGGTTCTCGCCGAAGAACGTGCCCTTGCGCGGCGCGAGCTCTCCCACGACATAGTACCGATCGCCGCCCAGCAGGAACGACTGGCCCACCGACGACTGCTGGCCGAACAGCGCGCGGGCGACGCTGGCGCCGAGGACCGCCACCTGCGCCCGGGCGCGCTCTTCGTAGTCCGTGAACGGACGACCCGCGGCGAAATCGGCGCCCACTACGTCGTAGAAGTTCGGCGAGATGCCCTCGATCAACAGCGAGTCCGACTCGTTGCTCCCCGCGCGGGCCGTGATGGCCCGCGTGCTGGTGACGGCCGGAACGATCAGCTCGATGCCGACGTCGCGGATGGACGGGCCGAGCTCGGCGATGCGCGGCGCGAACTCGGGCTTCAGCGGGGGACGCCTGACGTCCTGGGACGAGCCGGCCTGGTAGGGCTCACCGTTGTAGTGGAACGCGAAGATGTTGTCCGTCCCGAGCTCACGGAACAACATGGCCACGCTGTTGCGCAGGCCCACCAGCGTGGACGCCACGAGGACGACGGTCACGATGCCGATGACCACGCCCACGATGGCCAGCGCGGACCGGGCGGGCTGGGCCTTGATGGACTCCACGGCCAGCGTGGCCGCTTCGCCCAGTTCGTTGGTCACCGTTTCCGTGCGTGTCGGAACTGCCATCGCCTACTACTCCGCCCTGATCGCTGTGATGACGTCCAGCCGCACCGCGCGTCGCGCCGGATACCAGCCGGCGACGATGCCACTGAGTGCCGACGCGGCCAGGCTCCAGCCGACCGTGCTCGCGTGCACGCCCAGTGGGATGTCCAGCGCCCGGGCCAGCAGCGCCACCAGGCTCACGGCGACGGCGGTCCCGGCGGCGCCCCCGATGATCGCGACGAGCGCGGACTCGGCCAGCACCTCCCGCATGATCTGCTGCCGTGGGGCGCCCAGCGCACGGCGCACGCCAATTTCGCGTGTCCGCTGCGTGACGGAGACCAGCACCGTGTTGGTCACCACCACGATGGCCGCCAGGAGCGCCATGAGCGAGATGGGGCCCGCGGCCGCGCCGATGCGCTCCGACAGGTTGGCCACGAAGCCGCGCGCCGCGTCCGGCGTGAGCACGTCGAAGGTGTCGGGGGCACCCGGGCCGAGCGCCCGGCGCGCGCGGAACGAGATGCGCGCGCGGTCCTCGCCCACCACCGAGGGTTGGTCGCCGGTGGCCTTCGCGAAGATCTGCAGCGTCCGGGGGGCCCCGAAGGCCCGCTCGTAGGCCAGCAGCGGGATCCACGCGTACTTGTCGAGCGACGTGCCACCCGATTGCCCCTGTCGTTCCTGCACGCCGATCACGGTGAAGCGCCGGCCCGCGATCCGGATCGCCTGTCCGAGCGGGTCGACAGCCGGGAACAGCGTGTCCACGACATCCGCACCAATCACGGCCACCTGTTCACCGTGCTGATCCTCGTCCGGGCGGAAGAAACGGCCCCGCTCGATCGACAGGTCGCGGAGGTTGGCCAGTTGCCAGGTCGTGCCGGTGATGGCCACGTTCTCGATCTTCAGGCCGCCGTTCATGATGTCGGCGCGGGTCTGCGCGTTCGGCGCGTACTCGACGATGCCGTCCGCGTAGCGCTCGATGAACCTCAACTCCGAGCGGCGAATGGGTGGGTTGCGCTGGAGCTGTTCCTGGAGGACACGCCGGGACACGCGGCCCGGGGATGCCACCTGCGCGATCAGGAACGTGTCGGACCCGAACGTCTTCGCGGTGGTCTGACGAGCATAGATGGCCACGCCTTCGAGCGCGGACACGACCAGCACGATCGTGGCCACCGCCACCGCGATGGCCAGCGCGCCGAGTCCCGCCCGGAGGGGGTTCCCCCGGAGCGCCGCGGCGCCTTGCGCAATGGCCTGGAAAATCATCCTGACCCCATCTTAGATGCTCGTTCGGCACCTTGGGTCCCCGATTCAGAGTCTAATGAAGCTGATCCCTATGCATAGAAAGCGCGTTCTGATAGGTGGAATCGTGGTGTTGGCGGTTGCCGGGTATGTCTACTCCCGCCGTGGTGCCGCCGAGGGCACGCTCGCTGACGTCACCACGGTGACCCGGACTGGCAGGTTGCAGTCCTTCGTCACGGCCTCGGGAGAGATCGTCGCGACCCGCTTCGCCGACATCGGCTCGGCCTCCATGGGGCGGCTCGTGTCCCTCAACGTCCGCGAGGGGGACCGCGTCACGTCGGGGCAGCTCCTGGCACGTATCGACCCGGTGCAGGCCGCGAGCGCCGCGGACGCGGCCGCGGCCGGACTGAGGGCCCTCGAGTCCGAGGCACAGGGCGCCGGCAACCAGATCAAGGCCAGCCAGGCGGACCTCGCGGCCGCCGAAGCGCGTGCGGCCGAAGCCGACCGGCAGCTGAAACGCGCGCGCGAGCTGCGGCAGTCGGGTCTCATCGCACAGGCCGACCTCGACACGGCGCAATCCAATGCGGACACGGCCACCGCGCAGGTACGCTCGGCCGAGGCTGCCATCGAACGACTGCGTCAATCCCTGGCCGCCGCCGAGCGCCGCGTCGCGCAGGGGCGCGCGGACGTGGCCCGGGCCCGCGACCAGTTGAACAAGACCGACATCACCGCGCCCATCGACGGCGTCATCACGCGCCTCGAAGTGGAGGAGGGCGAGATGGTCGTCATCGGTGTCCAGAACCAGCCGGGCACCATCCTCATGACCATCTCGGACCTCAGCTCGATCAACGCCGAGGTGAAGGTGGCGGAAGCCGACGTGCTGCGGCTGAAGGTGGGCAACACGGCCACGGCGACCCTGGAAGCGCTGCCCGGCAGGCAGTTCAGCGGCACGGTCGTGGAGATCGGCGCCAGCGCGCTCCCGCAGGTAGGCACCCAGGCCGCGGCCCGTGAGTTCCGGGTGAAAGTGCGGCTCGATGGCGATCTCGATACGCTGCGGCCGGGCCTGACGTGCGACGCGGAGATTCTGGTCGCCGAGCGTGCCAACGTCCTGACCGTGCCCCTGCAGGCCGTCGTCCAGCGGCCGGGGTCCGACGGGACCCAGCAGGTCGGCGTCTTCGTGGTCGAGGGCGGCGTGGCCACGTTCCGGCCAGCCACGACCGGCATCATCGGCGGCCTGACGGTCGAGATCGAGGGCGTCCCCGAGGGCGCCTCGGTGATCTCGGGACCGTTTCAGGTCCTCCGGGAGATCCAGAACGGCGCGAAGGTACGAACGAAGTAAGCTAACGGGATGCCGCGTCCCGCTGTCGCCCCTCCGGCATCCACCGTCGACACCGCGTGCCCGCTCGACTGTCCCGATGCCTGCTCGTTGACGGTCACCCTGCGGGGGGGCCGCATCGCGAAAATCGACGGGGGCACCGCGAACGAGGTGACGCGCGGGTACATCTGCGCCAAAGTCCGCCACTTCGATCGCCGCGTCTACGGAGACGATCGCCTCCACTACCCCGCCGTCCGGAAGGGGTCCAAGGGGGCGGGGGTGTTCCGTCGCGTGACCTGGGACGATGCCCTCGACACCATCGCCGAGAAGCTGCAGGCGACGGCGGCCGCGCATGGTGCAGAGTCTATCCTGCCGCTCTGCTACGGCGGCTCGAACGGGATGCTCACGCAGGACTACGGCGACGCCATCCTGTTCCGGCGCCTGCGGACATCGCGGTTGCTCCGAACGGTCTGTGCGGCGCCGACAGGAGCGGCCAACCTCGGGCTCTACGGAAAGATGGCCTCGGTGGTCTACCAGGACTACCCGTCCGCCCGCCTGATCGTCATCTGGGGAGTGAACCCCGGCGCCTCCGGCATCCACCTGATGCCCTACCTGAAGGACGCGCGGGAACAGGGCGCGACGATCGTCGTCATCGATCCCCGTGCGACGAGCGTCGCACGGCAGGCCCACCTGCACCTGCCGGTCCGGCCCGGCACCGATCTGGTGGTCGCGCTGGCCATGCACCGGCACCTGTTCGAAACCGGTCGTGCCGATCAGGCGTTCCTGGACCAGCACACGACCGGCGCGGCCGCGCTGCGTGAACGGGCGGCGCCCTGGACCTTCGAGCGTGCATCGGAGGTCTGCGGTGTTCCCGCCGAGCGTCTGCACCAGGTCGCCGAGCTCTATGCCACCACGAGCCCGGCGCTGGTGAAGTGCGGGTGGGGCCTGGAGCGCAACCGCAACGGCGGGAGCGCGGCGGCTGCCGTACTGGCGCTGCCCGCGGTGGGCGGCAAGTTCGGCGTGCGCGGCGGCGGATACTCGATGAGCAACTCCGCGAGCTGGGGCATCGAGCGGACGTGGCTGCGCGACCAGGAGCCCGCCACGCGCGCCATCAACATGAACCAGGTGGGACGCGAGCTGACCGCGCCGACGGGCGTGCCCATCCACGGCCTGTTCGTCTACAACTGCAATCCCGCCGTCACGCTCCCCGATCAGGCGCGCGTGATTCAGGGTCTCGAGCGCGCGGATCTCTTCACCGTGGTGTTCGACCAGGTGCTGACGGACACGGCGATGTACGCCGATGTGCTGCTGCCAGCCACGACGTTCCTGGAGCACTACGACTACGCCAGGGCGTACGGCGCGCTGTCGCTGCAGCTGGCGAAGCCGGTCATCGAGCCGGTTGGCGAGTCCCGCGCCAACAACGACGTGTTCCTGGACCTCGTGCGGCGGCTGGGACTGGGCCGGGAGGACGATCCGTCCGACGACCTGGACGCGATGCTGGCCAGCCTGGCCGGGTTGCCCACCGCGATCGGCGAGGAACTCCGAGAGACATGGACGGCGACGCCGCCCCATGGCGGGCGGCCGGTGCAGTTCGTGGACGTGTGGCCGAAGACGGCGGACGGCAAGGTCCACCTCTGTCCCGCATCACTGGATGCGGAGGCACCAAAGGGGCTGTACGGGTATCAACCGGATCCGGGCAGCGAACGCTACCCCTTCGCGCTCATCTCACCTTCGAGCGAGCGCACCGTGAGTTCCACGCTGGGCGAGCTCACCCGCCCCGACGTGGTCGTGGACATCAACCCTCAGGACGCTGGGCCGCAGCAGATTGAGGACGGCGACACGGTGCGCCTGTTCAACGACCAGGGTGAAGTACAGGTCAGGGCGAGGGTGTCGCCCCTGGTCCGACCGGGGACCCTGTCGATGCCAAAGGGCGTGTGGCGCCGGCACACCATCAACGGATGGACCTCCAACGTGTTGGTCCCCGACACGCTGACCGATCTGGGCGGTGGCGCCTGCTTCAACGACGCGCGGGTGGACATGAGGAAAGTGAGAAGTGAGAAGTGAGAAGAGAAAGGAGAAAAGCTGACTGACACCCTCGGGAACGCCAGTCGCTTTTCTCCTTGCTCGTGGGTCTTGTGCGGGCCTCGGCCCGCGCTAGACGGGCAGCTTGCCGCGGCCGCCCCGAGAGACCTGGCCACCCTTGCGACCAGCCTCACGCGCTTCCTCGGCCGACCACTCGTGCGCCGTGCCCTTGGCGTGGGCCGCCCGGCCTCCCTTGCTGGCGATCTCGCGCTGCTTCTCCGGTGACATCGAGGCAAAACCCCGACGAGCCTTGCGAATGACTTCGAGCACGTAGGCACCCTTCCTTTCTGTGCCAATACATGTAGCGAGATGCTTGCCAAGTCCAGCTCGGGTATCACATCGCTAAAATCCTTTGATTCAAATACTTACGCGCACAGGCCGAAATGGAGCCGAGCTGGCTCCGTATTAAAATCATACACAGCCGCAGCTTAGGCGGCCGGTTTCAATACGGTCCAGGTGCCGTGGGCCGCTTCGGACGATAGACGTCGCACTGGTCGCAATTGCGGACGTCGAACTCGTACCCCATGACCGGGAAGAAGAGGGGATGGGCGCAGTACAGGAGTTGGCCGTCGACGATCGTGTGGAGCCCCGGGTCCTGGGGAATCTGGTGGGTGCGCCGGCCGTACCAGCACAGGCGATGGCGGTCTTCGGGTTCCACGGGGGCCTCGCATTGATCATAATGGGGGTGGAGGCGTCGGAGATATGAGCGGTCGTACGGTGTTCTGCGTGAAGTTTCAGCGGGAGATGCCCGGGCTGGACGCGCCCCCCTGGCCGGGCGAGTTGGGCCAGCGCATCTTCGAGCACGTCTCGGCGCAGGCCTGGAAGCTGTGGGAAGACCGCCAGAAGATGATCCTCAACGAGTACCGGATCATGCCGTGGCAGAAGGACGGCCAGGAAATCATCCGCACGCACCTCGAGCAGTTCTTCTTCGGCGAAGGCGCGGCTCTCCCCCCGGGCTACGTGCCGGAGCAGCACTAGGCTACAGGCTTCAGACTACAGGCTTCAGGCTTCAGGCTTCAGGCTTCAGGCTTCAGGCTACAGGCTACAGGCTACAGGCTTCAGGCTACAGGCCACCCGCCGACACCTGTCCGCACCTGCCCGCCCCCCGCACCCGCCCGCACCGGTCAGCACCCGTCGGCACCGGTCAGCACCCGTCGGCACCGGTCAGCACCCGTCGGCACCTCC
>Ga0268299_1000902_pt1 | contig 70677 bp, 57 predicted proteins | sample NOBtaG_FD_193484 | JGI IMG/M metagenome (GOLD analysis project Ga0268299, IMG submission 193484) | Activated sludge microbial communities from bioreactor in Nijmegen, Gelderland, Netherland - NOB reactor | ecosystem: Engineered > Bioreactor > Aerobic > Activated sludge | place: Netherlands... | reverse complement strand
GCCATGTTTGGTCTCTCCGAGGGGATCGTGAGAGAACCTTAAAAACATGCCCCAAACCATTGAGAAACATCACATATTCCGATATGCGAATCCCCTGCCCGCTAGGGGGAGAGGCTAGGTGAGGGGGCTTCCGAGGGCGCCAGATCACGTGCAACCCCCTCACCCAACCTCTCCCCCTAGAGGGGGAGAGGAGCATGAATTTGAGGCGTGTCCATTCCTTAGCAGCGAAGCTTGGGAGGAGAGTGAGGAACGCGCCCTCTGTCTTGCTGCCTTGTTCACGAGGGTCTACTAGCATGCGCCCATGACCTCGTCCCCGTTCGAAACCGTCGACTGCGTTGTGGTCGGCGCAGGTGTCGTCGGCCTCGCCGTCGCCCGCGCTCTTGCCCTTGCCGGCCGTGAGGTGATCGTCGTGGAAGCGGCAGAGGGCATCGGCACCGGGACGAGCTCGCGCAATTCCGAGGTCATTCACGCCGGCATCTACTACCCAAAGGGCAGCCTGATGGCGCGAACCTGCGTCGCCGGCCGCCGCCGCCTCTACGCCTATTGCGCCGAGCACGGTGTGCCGCATCGCAATTGCGGCAAGCTGATCGTGGCGACCAACGACGTCGAAAGGGAGAAGCTCGCCGAGATCAAGGGGCGCGCCGAGGCCAACGGCGTCGAAGGCATGCGCCTCCTCTCCGCCGCCGAGGCGGTGGCGATGGAGCCCAACCTCTTCTGCACGGCGGCGCTGCTGTCGCCCGCGACCGGCATCGTCGACAGCCATTCCTACATGCTGGCGCTGCAGGGCGACGCCGAGGAGCACGGTGCGATGCTCGCCTTCAACAGCCCGCTCGAGCGCGGCCGCGTCGTCGACGGCGGCATCGAGATCGCAGTCGGTGGCGCCGATCCGATGACGCTGCGCTGCCGCACTGTCGTCAACTCGGGAGGGCTGCACGCACCGGCCCTGGCGCAAAAGATCGCCGGCATGCCATCCAACCAGGTTCCGCCTGCGTATTACGCCAAGGGAAACTACTTCACCTTGACCGGACGCTCGCCCTTCTCCCGCCTGATCTACCCGGTGCCCGTGCCGGGCGGCCTCGGCGTGCACATCACCGTCGATCTCGGTGGCCAGGCCAAATTCGGCCCCGACGTCGAATGGATCGACGGCATCGACTACAACGTCGACCCGCACCGCGCCGATAAGTTCTATGCCGCCGTGCGCCGCTACTGGCCGGCCTTGCAGGACGGCGCGCTGCAGCCGGGCTACGCCGGGATACGTCCCAAGATCGTGCCGCAGGGCGCGCCGGCGCAGGATTTCGTCGTGCAGGGACCGGGCGATCATGGCGTGCCCGGCCTCGTCAACCTGTTCGGCATCGAATCGCCCGGCCTAACCTCCTCGCTAGCCTTGGCCGATCTGGTGCGCGACATCGCCAACGCATGAGCTTGGCCCGGCGCGGCCTCCTTCCCAGTCTGTTCACTGGCCTGCTGGGTGGCTGCTCGGCCGCGACAATGTTGAATGCGACGGTGTCGCGCGAAGGTTTTTCGCTCGAGCCCGATATCGCCTACGGCCCCCTGCCCCGCCACAAGCTCGATCTCTACCGGCCCGATCGCCCGCGCGCCGACAGACGCAGCGTCATCTTCTTCTATGGCGGCGCCTGGGACTCCGGCACCAAGAGCGACTACCTCTTCGTCGGCCAGGCCTTGGCCGCACGCGGCGTGACGACGATCATCGCCGACTACCGCCTCTATCCCGAGGTCACGTTTCCAGCCTTCCTCGAGGACGGCGCACGGGCAACCGCCTGGGCCGCCGATCGCGTCGGCACCGACCGGCTCTTCCTCATGGGGCACTCGGCCGGCGCCTACATCGCCGCGATGCTCGCCACCAACACGCCGTGGCTCGCGGCCGCCGGCATCGATCGCCTGAGGCTGCCGGGCGCCATCGGGCTGTCCGGTCCCTACGACTTCCTGCCGCTGACGTCGCGCCGTCTGCAGCAGATCTTCGGCGGGGCCAACCGAAAGGAGACGCAGCCGATCACCTTCGCGACGGCGCCGTTGCCACCCCTGTTGCTTATCCATGGCACGGCCGATCTTACGGTGAAGCCCGCCAACAGCGAGCGCCTGGCCGCAGCCTGGCGGCGTGCCAGCGGGCGGGCAGACCTGACGCTCTATCCCGAAATCGATCATGTCGACGTGGTCGCGGCGTTCTCCGATTTCCTGCACAAGCGCGCGCCCACGCGAGCCGACGTCCTGGCCTGGATCGACAAGGTCTGATCCGCATTGCGGAAGGATGTTCCGGGACTAGTGCGCCCCGGCGAGGTTCGCTAATGCTGGCGCAGACCAAGATCCCCGGGGGAAATCCAGCAGATGATCAAGACGCGCTTCACCGAGATGTTCGGCGTCAGGCACCCGATCGTGCAGGGCGGCATGCAATGGGTCGGCCGCGCCGAACTGACGTCGGCGGTTGCCAATGCCGGGGCACTTGGCTTCCTGACCGGCCTCACCCAGCCGACGCCGGAGGACCTGCGCAAGGAGGTCAAGCGCTGCCGCGAGATGACCGACCAGCCGTTCGGCGTCAACCTCACCATCCTGCCCACCCTCGTGCCGCGGCCCTACGGCGAGTACATCGACGCGATCATCGATTCGGGCGTGAAGATCGTCGAGACGGCCGGCAACAATCCCAAGCCGTTCCTGCCCAAGCTCAAGGAAGCCGGCATCAAGGTGATCCACAAGTGCACCTCGGTGCGCCACGGCGTCACCGCCGAGAAGGTCGGCGTCGACGCGATCTCGATGGACGGCTTCGAATGTGCCGGCCATCCGGGCGAGGACGACGTGCCGAACCTCGTGCTGTTGCCGGCGGCGGCCAATGTCATCAGCATCCCGATGATCGCGTCGGGCGGCTTCGGCGATGCGCGCGGCCTGGTCGCGGCGCTTGCTCTGGGGTGCGAAGGCATCAACATGGGCACCCGCTTCATGGCGACCAAGGAAGCCCCGATCCACGACAATGTGAAAAAGGCGCTGGTCGACAGCGACGAGCGCTCGACGTCGCTGATCCTGCGCACCATGCGAAACACCAGCCGAGTCTACGGCAACTCGGTGGCCAAGAAGGCGATCGAGATGGAGCACGAAGGCAAGACCATCCAGGAGATCGGCCCGATCGTCGCCGGCGCCAAGGGCCGCGTCGTCTACGAGACCGGCGACATGGAGCACGGCATCTGGTCGGCCGGCACCGTGATGGGCCTGATCAAGGACATTCCGTCCTGCAAGGAGCTTGTCGAGCGCATCGTCAGCGAGGCCGAGGAGATGATCCGCGGCCGCCTCGCCAAGGCGATCGCCGCCTGACCATGAACGGCCGCCTGCGGCGGCACGCGTCGTCGATCGCCGATGAGCCGCCGGGAATCGGCAACCCCGGCGGGGCTGAACTCAGCCCCTCGACACCAGCGCCGCACCCGCGGCTAGTTTGCGGTCGTGACGGAGCCGTTCGCATCGACGATCAGCAGGACCTCTGTCTTGCCGCGGAGTGCCTTGGCGCGCCAGACGCCGTCGCCTCTGCTCACGATGCGCACGCTCTTGTAGCCGTCAGCTTCGATGGCGGCTCGCGCTGCGTTCTCGCCGGCCGGGTCGGGACCACCGGACGACCCCACGGTGCCGGTATCGCCCGTGGCGGGCGTCGCCGTCGACTCCGCGGTCGATGACTTGGCTGACTGACGAGGCTTCAGCAGCAGCGGGACCGGCGCCTGCTGGGGCTCGAGTGAGGCCTTCGGCACTTCCGCCTGTGGAGACTTGGCGGCAATCTGCGGCCGCAGCTCCGCTTGGCGGTCCGTCGTGGGTTGAGACGCGGAGTTCGTCGCCAGCAGGTGCGGCCTGCCGCTCTCGGAGTGCCTCCCGAGGATGTGGGCGGCTGTCGCCCCGACGATCGATACTACTGCCACGAGGGTGAGAATGCTGCTTTTCACGGTCGCCTCCCGGGTGGGCCGTCACGAGGTCCTCGACGGCTGAGCTTGCCGGCGCAGACACTCGAGCGAGGAAGGGTCGTCGAACGACGGCACTTCTATGGGCCCTTCGTATCCCCACGGTGTCGCGTCCCGGACGAACTGTATCGTCTGTGTCGTTACGGCGAACGTCCTCCCCGCTGCACTTTGCGCAGGCAACGGGAGGCCACGGATTCCATCCGCAAGGTTGTATCGGACCGCCCCCGGCATCGCTATGCTTTCGCGGCTTGGGCGTTCGACTTCCGGCCGCTCCAGTTTCTCGGCCTTGCGAGATGCAATTCGATCGGGTTCGACGGCGAGAGATCCTCAGGCTCGTTGGCGGAACGGCGCCAGCGTGGCCGCTTGTCGCACAGGCCCAGCACGCGACCATCCCGGTGATTGGATTGCTCGGGAGCGAATCGCCAGAGCTATGGGCGAGCCGCATGCAGGCGTTCCACCTGGGCCTGGGCGAAGCCGGCTACGTCGATGGCCTGAACGTCGCGATCGAGTATCGCTGGGCTGATGGCCGCAACGATCTGTTGCCGGTACTGGCTGCCGATCTGGTTCGTCGTCGGGTGACGGTGATCGCCACACCGGGAAGCACGCCGGCGACGCTCGCGGCAAAGGCGGCGACATCGACCACTCCGATCGTCTTCTGGATAGGCGGCGACCCGATCGAGCTTGGGCTCGTCGGCAGCATGAACCGGCCGGAAGGCAATCTCACCGGGGTGACCACGCTGAACCATGGGCTGGTCGCCAAGCGCATGGAGCTTCTGCAGGAGGTGGCAGCGGGGAGACGCTCGATTGCCGTGCTGATCAACCCGACAAGCCCGACCCTCAGCACGATCACGATCGAGGAAGCACAAGCAGCAGCGCGCAACCTCGGCCTGGAGCTTCTCATCCTGGAGGCCAGCACCGAGCGTGACCTCGATAGAGCCTTTGCCACGCTGGTCCACGTGCGAGCGGGCGGGCTGGTGCTGGGTACCGATGCGTTCTTCAGCAGCCGGCTCGAGCTGATCGCGGCGCTTTCCGTCCGCCATGCGATGCCCACGGTCTACCAGTTTCGCGAGTTCGTCATGGCTGGCGGACTCATCGGGTATGGCGGCAGTCTCGCGGAGGCGTTCCGCGGAACGGGCGTCTATACCGGGCGCATACTCAGTGGCGAAAAGCCCGCCGACCTGCCGGTCCAGCAGGTAACGAAGCTGGAGCTGTACATCAATCTTCAGACCGCCAAGGCGCTCAAGGTGCAGCTTCCGCTTCACCTGATCGGTCGCGCCGACGAAGTGGTCGATTGAGGCCCGCCGACCATCGGCAGCCCTGAGAAGATCACCACCGCCTTCAGGTCGAGGAAGGCGCCGCCCACGATCCCTGCGATCAGGCCGCCCGCGACGTTGCCGTAGACGAAGGAGGGAAGCCGCCGCATAGGCTCAGATCGGCATGATTCCGCGGCGCGGGGAGGCGGTCGCGTAGGTGTCGCCGGCGATCGGCGCGCCCAGGGCGATGAGCGCGTTGCGCTGCTCCTGGATCGGCGTGCGCAGGATCGCGTCTTCGATCTTCGCCAGCGTCTTGAAGGGCGGCGCGGCGAGCGTGCGTGCCACCCAGGCGGCGGCACGCGGCCAGCGTTCCGCGTCGATCTGGACCCTCACCCAGGCAGCGTTGCGGAAGAAGCACGCCGGAGCGATATCGCCGATCGACAGGGTCGGCCCGAAGCGGAAGCCCTCGGCCGGTGCCTCGCTCTCGAGATAGTCGAGCACTGCCGGCACGTCCTCCTTCAGGGTGCGGTCGACCAGCTCGCGATCGCCCTTCTCGCCCCACACCGACGGCCGAATGGCGATCTGGTTGAACAGGCGCCAGACGAAGACGTCGCCCATGCGCGTGTCGGCGAACTCCTCGAGCCAGCGCGCCCGCGCACGGTCGCGGATGTCGGCCGGAAACAGCGCCGGCTCGGGCTGCCTGTCCTCGATGTACTGGCAGATCACCGACGAGTCGGAGAGCACGAGGTCACCGTCGATCAGCACCGGGATACGGCGCAGCGGGCTCAGCTTCGAGAACCGGTCGTCGCCGAAGAACGGCACGATCGGGTCGACCTCGTAGGCGAGCCCCTTGGCCTCGAGGCACACCAGGACCTTGCGCACGTAAGGCGACAGATAGCTGCCGACGATCTTGATCATCCCTGGCTCACACCAGGTTGATGCGACAGCCGCACACCTCGACCTGGAGCGCCCCGCGCTTCTTGCCGCGCTTCTCGGCGGCGGCGAGCACCCTGGCCTTGTCGGCGGCCTTGACGTCGTAGGCCGACACCCCCTGCCCGCGCCCGTCGGCCGCCGCGACGAAGCGGATCTCGCCGCCGTCGAGGGCGATGCGATTGCCTTGCAATGGACGTCCGAGAATCTTCGACCAGCTGGCGCCGGCCGCGCCCGGATCCGGATGCTGTATCTCCACCCCCGCGAGCCCGTTGGTGACGTCGGAGCGGGCGTGCTTCAGCCAGTCTTTCTCGGCCGGCGGCCACCACAGTGCAGGGTCGACGCCCTTGGGCGCGAAGGTCGTATCGAGCGACAGCAGGACGCCCGCGGTGTCGGACGGATGGAAGTGGGTGTACTGATACTCGGGCAGGTCCTTCTGTGCGACGGCGCGGATGCCGAGGTCGGTCACGCGCTTGCGCTCGGCTGCTGCGTCGTCGACCTGGAGAATCACCATGTAGCCGCCGTCGCCCTTGCGCCGGTCGATGTAGCGGCCGGCCGACGTGCCTTCCCGGGATGGCGTGACGATCTCGAGGAAATCATGCCCGGTCGGGCAGACGACGTTTACCAGGCCCCATTTGGCGACGCCCGGATCGCGGTATGCGACCTCGATGCCGAGAATGTCGCACAGCTCCTCGCGCGAGCTCTCGAGCTCCTTCGTGACGAACACGCATTGGCGCAACCGCATCGCATCCCTCCCTTTTCCGGCCGTTACCGTCTATCGTAACGTCATGCGGACCGTGTGGACCATGGCTTTCGTGGCGGCGGCCGCGCTCTCGTTCTGCTTCCCGGATTTCATCGTCTTCCGCTTCACGCAGGCGGCGATCTGGGCGATCGCCCTCGTCGGGCTGGTGATCCTGTGCGGTGTGAGCGGCCAGTTCTCGTTCGCCCAGGCGGCCTTGTTCGGCATCGGCGGGTACTCGGCGGCGATCGTCGTCAACCAGACCCCGCTTTCGATCTATGTGGGCCTTCCCGCTGCGGTGCTGATGGGCTTCGCGGCGGGCTATGGCCTCGGCCGCATCGCCGGCAGCCAAAGCCTGTGGACGCAGGCGCTGGTGACCTACGCGTTCGCCATTGCCTTCCCGCAGTTCCTGCGCTGGCGCCTGATCGAAGGGATTACCGGCGGCGTCAGCGGCCTCTACCTCGACTTTCCGAGCCCACCGGCCGATTTCCTGAGCGAGGATCGCTGGCGCTTCCTGATGACTCTCGGCCTCCTCGGCACAGGTCTCTGGCTTGCCTACAATCTCATCGACAGCCGCCATGGTCGCGCTCTCCTGGCGACGCGCGACAATGATCTCGCCGCCTCCGTCCAGGGAATCCGGGTGGTGCAGGCGCGGGCCGCCGCCTCGGGTATCGGCGGCGCCTATATCGCCCTGGCGGGTTGCCTCTCGGCGTTTCAGTTCGGCTTCGTCGGCCCCACCGGCTACACCTTCGGGCTGTCGATCCAGATGCTGTTCGGGCTGGTGATCGGCGGCATGCATTCGCCGGGCGGCGCCGTGCTGGGCGGCCTGGTGCTGCAGTTCCTGCCCGACCTCACCGCCGGCCTCGGCAAGGGCCTGTCGGGCCTGCTCTACGCCGTGCTGCTGATGGCCGCGATCGTCGTCCTGCCGCAGGGCCTGGCGGGATTGCTGGTGACGCTACGGCTCCACCTGCAGCGGAAGACGGGAAGGCCGACGGCCGCCCAGGCGGCTTCGCACCGATAGCGACGAGCCGTCTTGCTGGCTGGTAGTGGCCTGCGTCGCCGTCGAGGCTGCCAGAACCAACCAGGTCGAGACGCTGCGCCTTGTCCGATCGAGGGAGGCACAGGCCTTCCCACAGCTCTTCAGCGCCGCCCCGGTCGAGAGGCGCCCTTCTCGAGGCGTTCAAGGCGGGCATCCAGCGACGCCCGCATGACTTTCATCTGTTGCTGAAGCTGCTGATCCTGCGCCTTCAACCGATCAATGTGGGCGGCAAGGTCGGCAAGCTGCTGCTGGAGACCGCTCAATCGCCTGTCGACCTGGGCTGCGTCGATGCCACGCTGCTGACCGATCGCAAGAGCGGGCATCACGAAGACCGCCATGACCCCGATCCAGGTGCCGACTGCCTTCATCGAGGATTCGCCTTCGCGGCGGCTTGGCCAGACCGCTCGACCCGGGCTGGCCGGCCGCCCTCGACGTCGCAGGAAGCCCGCTGCCCCATCGGCCTGACCCTCATCCTCGGCTCGGCGTTCGATCGTCTTTCAGCTTGCGAGAAAATCGAGCACCTGCACCGCGAGCACCTCGCTCGCAGTCCGGAAGGACACGGGCCGACGCCTCTCAGTACCCCTTGAACACCGGGGCGCGCTTCTCGACGAAGGCGCGGGCGGCTTCCTTGTGGTCCTCGGTCTCGCCGGTGCGGATCATGCGCGCGGCTTCCGAATCGAGCGCCTCGGAGAGCGTGCCCTCCTCGGCGATCTTCATGTTCTTCTTTACGTGCCACCAGGCCACGCGCGGGCCGGCGGCGAGCTTCCTCGCGAACATCATGGTCTCAGCCTCGAGGTTGGCATCGTCGACCACGCGGTTGGCCAGGCCGAGCTTCTCGATCTGCTCGGCGTTCAGGATCTCGGCGGTGAAGTAGAGCTCGCGCGCCTTGGCCGTGCCGACCAGCTTGTGCAGGAAATAGTGCGAGCCGAAATCGCCCGAGAAGCCCACCTTGGCGAACGCCGTGGTCATGCGTGCGCTCTTGCCAACGAAGCGCATGTCGGCGGCCAAGGCCAGCGACAGGCCGGCGCCTGCCGCGACGCCGTTCACCATGGCGATCGTGGGCTTGCCCATCTCGTGCAGCAGTTCGGAGACTTGCATGCGATTGCGGATGTCGTGGACCTTGTCCTCGTAGGTCTTCTCCTGATCGCGTCCGGCCGCCATCGACTTCACGTCGCCGCCGGCGCAGAACGCCTTGTCGCCGGCGCCGCGCACCACGACGCAGCCGATGTCGCGCGAACCCGCCGCCTCGGTCAGCGCATCCTGCAGAGCCGACATCATGTCGCGCGACAGGGCGTTCATCGCCTCCGGCCGGTTGAGGACGATCTTCATGACGCCGTCCTCGACGGATTTCAGCAGGTGAGACATCGGGTTCCTCCGGTATTGCGAAAGCTTTGGCTGGCGGCGAATGTTTCGTAAAGCGCGCAGTCGCGCAACGGTATTCCGCCTCGCTGAGCGGAACCTTTCAGGAGAAATGAAGGCGCCATGAAATACGAAACCTTGCTCGCCGAGCTGGCCGACGGCGTGATGACGGTGACGCTCAACCGTCCCGACAAGCTCAATGCCTTCAACACGGTGATGAGCCGCGAGCTGATCGACTTCTTTCAGCGCGTGAACGACATGGACGACGTACGCGCCATCGTCGTCACCGGCGCCGGCCGCGCCTTCTGCGCCGGGGCCGACATCTCGGGTGGCAGCGGCGCCTTCCAGGTATGGAACGACGGCAAGGCCCCGCAGAAGCGCGACGCGCGCGAATCGATCACGCTCGCCATCTTCAGTTGCCTGAAGCCGATCGTGGCGGCGATCAACGGCGCGGCTGTCGGCGTCGGCATCACCATGTGCCTGCCGATGGACATCCGCCTGATGTCGAGCTCGGCGCGCATCGGATTCGTCTTCAACAAGCGCGGCATGGCCATGGAGGCCGGCTCGTGCTGGTTCCTGCCGCGGCTGGTCGGCATGCAACGGGCGCAGGAATGGGTGATGACAGCCGAGCTGTTCGGCGCCGAGGAAGCGCTGAATGGCGGCCTCGTACGCTCCGTCCATGCACCGGAGGAGCTCCTGCCCGCGGCGCAGGCCCTGGCACGCAAGTTCGCGGCCAGCACCTCGTCGGCGGTCGCCGCGGCGGTCAACCGGCGCCTGATGTGGAGCATGCTGGGCGCCCAGGACCCGCTCGATGCGGTGACGCTCGACCTGCAATGCGTCGGCTACCTCGCCGCCGGCGCCGACGCCCAGGAAGGCATCAAGTCGTTCTTCGAGAAGCGGGCGCCGGCGTTTCCCCTGAAGCCCAGCAAGGACATGCCGCCCTTCGGTCCGTGGGCAAAATAGCGGGGGACGAAATAGCGACTTGGAAGGCGGCGTCCGCGGGCGTCTAATGGCGACATCGCCGAAGGTTGCCGCTGGAGATCGCCGCCATGCCGCCTGACTCAGTCACCGCCGCGAGCACACGTCCCGAGCCCGCCTATGCCGCGCTGGAGGAGCGCATCCTGGCGCGAGACCAGAAGGGCGCGAGCGACCTCTACTACGGCCTGGTGCGGGAGGGCCGGCCATTGCCGGAGATGCTGCGCGAGGCGGTGCGCATCCACGGGCCCTACACTCACGTGCCCTATCACGAGCGGATGGACGACGGGTACGTCAATTTCGTCAACAACGACCACTGCCTGCTGAGCGCGCGCGCCACCCTGCATCTCGCCCGCATGCTGCCGGGTGGCGCGTCGGGTCTGCCGATGGCACAGACCATCTGGTACATCCCGACCGGCCTCGACATCTGGAACCAGAAGATCGCCAGGGCGCCCGGCCACTACTCGCGCGGCTTCCAGATGCCCGACGGTCCTCCGCCGGCACCGGTCGTCCACTGGCCCGACCAGGCACCGCTCGCGCTCGGCGGCCCGCTGAAGGAACGCCTCGGGCAGTGGATGACGCTGGTTCATCGCGGCCAGGTGATCGAGGCGTATCGCGTCTTCCTCGGCCTGATGCAGAACCCCGCCGAGCGCCGCGCGGCGCTGGCCGAGCTGTGCTTCGCCGGCCTGATCGACGTGCAGGATCGCTCCTTCCACAATCGCTCCTACACGACCGGGCACAAATCGTTCCGCGCCCGCGCCACCGTCGAGCTGGGCGACGCGATCGGCTGGGACATGGCGCACGACGTGCTCTACGCCGGCGCGCTCGACATCGCGGTCGGCCCGCGCTGGTACTCCCTCTACGAGACAGCGTGCAACGCCATCATGATCCATCTCGAAGGCCAGACCCTGCACGCCGTCCCCTACAGCGGCACGACCGAGCGGGAGCGCGCCATCCTCGCGGCCGACGACAAGGCTCCGCTCGCTGCCGCCGAGACCGAGGCGCTGATCGAGGTCATCCTGCGCGACACCGAGCCGGCGTTCGCCGTGCATCTCACGGCGCTGCTGAAAGCCGGCAAGAGCCCCCGCGCGATCATGGATGCGATCCAGGTCGGCGCGGCGCAGGTCGTCATCGAGACCCATGACGAGCTGAACTTCTCCTTGCCCCAGCATTGCTACGAGTACTGCAACACGCTGGGTTGGTTCTGGGACACGTTCAACCATCCGCAAAGGCTGAAGCTGCTCTACCTGGCAGCCGCCTATCTCAACCAGGCTGCCTGGCACCAGAAGCTGACCGGCGACCTGACGCCGCCGCGCCTGGAGATGCTCGACAACACGGCCACCCTCGACGCGAACGAGTTGGCCAGCCGGATCGAGGCCGCCTGCATCGCCCTCGATGGCCCCAAGGCACTGGGCTGGGTGAAGGCCTGTCTCGAGAGCGGACACGACACCGCTCCGCTGGTGCGCGCCCTCGCCAGCGCCTGCTCGCGCCTCGGAAACGACCCGCACAACCAGGAGATCGCGTTGTGCATGCTGGAGGACTACGGCAAGAACCGGAACCCGCATCGAGACCGTCTCCTGCTCGCCGCGGCGCAGCACACGGCGCGCCATCGCAAGTACGGCGACGCGCTGGAATGCAGCCGGCGATTTGGCAAGGCGCTGGGAGTCGCCGAGCTGGCGTAGTCCAGCAGCTTCGCTGCTACGGGGTGGACACAACTCATGTTCCTCTCCGCCCGCGCAGCGGGGGGAGAGGCTAGGAGAGGTGGGTCATAGGGTTGGTGTCCGCGAGGCGATCAATCTTCATGCCGTCCGATAGGGAATGCCGGACGCTTCATAGAAGGCGATCTCGCTATCCACCGATGCGGACTCCGGATGATCCGACTTGTAGTGAACGGCGATGGCGAACGGCACGAAGCCCAGCCCCTCCCAGACGATGGCCGGGTCGTAGCCCGCAGGAACCTCGTTGGGATTGTCGGTCAGCTCCAGGCCCTCGAGGCTCTTGAAGGCAATCACGGCCGCGGCGCTGAACCCGGCGTAGACGATCTCGTCCCGGGCGACGGCGTCCCAGATGATCGTGTCGAAGCCGCTTTGCCTCATGGCCCGGCGAAGGATGAACGCGTTGCCGCCATTGATCCAGACGAGGTCGATGTCGCCCAGGAACTGGCGCAGCTGATCCGACGCTCCGAAGTAATTCCTGAGATCGAGCTCGACGACACGGAATCCCAGCCCCACCAGCTTGCTCGTTTGCCGGTCCAGCCAGCCTGATCGCGCCTGCGGCCGATGATCGAGCGCGTTCAGGATGATCGCGGCCCGGCGCGCCTCCCCGGCCAGCGCCACGAGCTCGTCGGGACGGTCGCCGACATCGAAGGACGAAAGATAGAGCCGCATCGACGGGTCGTAGCAACTCGGCTCCGCGCAGGAAAGGCTTCGATCCGTCAGGTCGTCGGCTCGGCCGCCACCACTTGGCGTCCGTGCCGGGGCGACCCAAGAGTCGTCGAGGTCGACCGGTCCCCGCCGAGCATGGCCACCAGGCCCCTCGCGATCGCCGCCGGCGACTTGCCGCCGGGCCGGTACCAGATCGCCGTGCCGTTCAACGCCCCCAGCAGATGCAGGCGCCACAGGGTACGGTCGGTTCCCGCCGCCAGCGGCAGGGCGTCGACGAGGTCCACGAAGCGGCGTTCGTAGCGGTCGCGCAGGACGACCATCCGCCGGCGCAGCCGTGGATCGAGACGACGCAGCTCGGCATTCATCACCGCGGCGTGGGCGGTGTCGGCCAGCAGGGTCTCGAGGTGGGCGATGCAGGCCGCCTCGAGCCGCTCCCACGCATCCTGCCTGCCCGTCACCGCGCGATCGACGGCAGCGCCGATCTCGGTCACGCCGGCCTCGTACACTGCCGCGATCAAGTCGTTCTTGGACGGGAAGTGATAGTACATCGAGCCCGCCAGCATGCCGGCCTGCCTGGCGATGTCGCGCATGGACGTGGCCTCGAAGCCGCCCTTGGCGAACAGGCGGGCCGAGACGGAGAGCAGCTTGTCGCGCGACATAGCGCCAGCCTACCACCAAACACTTGTTTGGTAATGGGCCGGGCGCTAGCCTCGGACGCATGGCTTACGCGTTCGATCTCGGCAACCCGGCCACCAACGCCAACCCGTTCCCCGAGTTTGCGCGCCTGCGCGTCGAGGACCCGGTGCACTGGTCGCCCGCCATGAAGGCCTGGATCGTGACGCGCTACGCCGACGTGCGGCAGGTCGCACTCAACAACCGCGAGATCTCGGCCGACCGGCTGACGCCGTTCTTCAAGTCGAATCCGGACTATCGCAACGGCTCGCTCGACAGCCTGGTGCGCTATCTCAATCACTGGATGGTGTTCCGCGACCCGCCCGATCACACGCGCCTGCGGCGGTTGTTCAACAAGGCCTTCACGCCGACCGCCGTCGCCAACTTGGCGACGAACATCGAGGACATCGTCGCCCACCTGATCGATGGCATGCTCGCCAAAGCACGCCGCGGCGATCCGGTCGATTTCATCGCCGACTTCGCCTATCCCCTGCCCGCCTCGGTGATCATGGACCTCCTCGGCGTGCCGCGCGCCGACCTCGGGCAGGTCAAGGTATGGTCGGACGACATCGCCCTGTTCATCGGCACCGCCCAGGTCGCCGGCAACAAGTACCTGCGCGCCGAGGAGGGCGCGAAGGCGATGTCGGGCTACTTCCGAGGCCTCGTCGAGGACCGCACACGCGAGCCACGGGCCGACATGATCAGCCAGCTGGTTCTGGCGCGCGACGATCGCGATGCGCTCAGCACCGACGAGATCATCGGCACCTGCATCCTGCTGCTGTTCGCCGGCCACGAGACGACGACGAACCTGATCGGCAACGGCTTCCTCCATTCGATGAGGCATCGCGACCAGTGGGACCGCCTGGTTGCCGATCCGACGCTGGCTACGAGCGCGGTCGAGGAGTACCTGCGCTACGACGGCCCGTCAGGAGCCCTGGCCCGCGTCGCCGCCGCCGACGTCGGGATGGCGGGCAGGACCATCCGCGAGGGCCAGCGGGTGTTCGCCTTCATGAACTCGGCCAATCGCGATCCGGAGGCCTTCGACGACCCCGACCGCTTCGACATCGGCCGCGCCCAGAACCCGCACATGACGTTCGGCCACGGCATCCACTTCTGTCTCGGCGCCCCGCTCGCCCGCCTCGAGACGGAGATTGCAGCGACCCGGCTCGGCGAGCGCCTGCCGCACATCCGGCTGCACCCCGGCGAGCCTGACTGGCACGATTCACTGATCCTGCGAGGCGTCAGGAAGCTGCCAGTGCTTCTCGACGTGTCTACTCCTTCTGCAGGATCGCCAGGGCCTGCCGGTAGGCGGCCTCGGCGCGAACCTTGAGCTCGGGCAGCGTGCAGCTGCCGATCGGATGCTGGACCATGACGAACGGGTAGCCGGCCAGGCCGAGGACCCGCGCGATGTTCTTCACGGTCACCTCGAAGGGCGTGGTGCAGATCACCACCGACCGCTTGCCGAGCTGCTCGAAGCTGATGCTGTCGTGCAAACTGCACGTCGAGCAGGAGCCTCAATCCCCGAGGCCAGTGACCAGGAAATCGACGTCCTGCGCCAGGTTGACCAAGGTCGTGGCGGGGGCAGGCGCGCTCGCGTTCTTCTTCGAGGCCACGCTTCGCACCGTGCAGCCATGGCGCTCGACGAACAGGGCGGCGACCTCGCGAAGCATCTCGTCGGCATTGAGCTTGCCGTTCTCCAGGATGCCGATCCTGAGGCCGTCGAGCCTGGCCAGGGGCGGCGCGCGGAACGCCTGGCGCCGGGGCGGCGTGGCTTGTGGCGAGTAGAGCTGCATGCGGCTGGTCTCCTGCTCGCCAGTTTGGCTCGCCGATGGCCGGCCTGGCAACCGGAGCATGCTGCCCGGGCGAGGCCCTAGTACCAGCGCAGCAGGTGCCGCTCCAACCGGCCCGCAATGGCGAAGATGAGCATCACCACGACGAGGATAAGCAGGATCAGGGCGAACATGAGCGCTGCGTTGTAGGTGCTCTGGGCGAACGACAGCAGGTACCCCAGCCCGTGGGTCGCGGCCACGAACTCGCCGACGCAGGCGCCGGTGAAGGCGAAGCCGACGGCGACCTTCAGGTTGCCAAGCACCCAGGCCGTGACCGCCGGCAGGTAGACATGGCGTACCAGCGCCAGGCGATTGCCGCCCAGCGTGACGACGCGTTCGACCAGCTTGCGGTCGACCTGCCGGATGCCGGTGTATACGGTGAAGAAGATCAGCACCGCCACCAGGATGAAGGACAGCGCGACCTTCGAGGCGATGCCGATGCCCAGCCAGATCACGAACAGGGGCGCCAGGATGACACGCGGGATGGCGTTGAGCACGCTCATCACCGGCTCCAGCAGCTCGGCGACGAGGGGGATCAGGGCGGCGGCAACGCCCAGCAGGACGCCGACCACGATGCCGAGCGCCAGCCCGCCCAGCGCCGCCGAAAAGGTCGCCTCGAGGTGCGGCCAGATGCGGCCGTCGGCGAAAAGGTCGGCGAGCGCGACCCAGACCTTGCTCGGGCTGGGCGCGAACAGCGGATTGAGCAGGCCGGCGTCACCGGCCCCCTCCCATACCGCGATCACCAGCGCCAGCGCGATCAGCCGGCGCAGCCAGGCATAACGGGGATCGAGCATCCTCACGCCGCCTCCACGCGATGATCGACCGCGTGCGTCAGATCGGCCCATAGCCGTTCGAAGAGCGGCGCGAAGGCCGGATGGGCGCGCGAGTGCACGGGGTCGCGTGGCCGGGGGATCGGCACCTGGTAGTGCCGGGTGATGCGGGCGCGCGGTCCCTGCGACAGCAGATAGACGTCGTCGGAGAGCGTGAGCGCCTCCTCGAGGTCGTGGGTGACGAGCAGCACGCTGATGCCGCTGCGCTCGACCAACGCCACGACGTCCCCGACCACGCGGGCACGCACGATCGCGTCGAGGGACGCGAACGGCTCGTCCATCAGGATCAGCCTGGGTTGGCGCGCCAGCACTTGGGCCAGCGCAACGCGCTTGCGCTGGCCACCGCTCAGATGGCGCGGAAAGCGGTCACCGAAGCCGGACAGCCCAAGCCGCCCGAGCCAGGTGTCCGCCTCGGCCAATGCCCGGAGGCGCTCCATGCCGTTCAACGTCAGGCCGAGCGCCACGTTGTCGCGCGCTGTCTTCCAGGGCAGCAGCGCATCGTCCTGGAACAGGAGGCCGATCTCGGCGCGGCCGAGCGACGTCTCGACCGTGCCCGACAGCGGCTTCTGCAGGCCGATCACGGCGCGCAGCAGGCTCGACTTTCCGGAGCCCGATGGGCCGACCAGGCTGACGAAGCTTCCCTCGCCGACCGAAAGGCTCGCCCTCTCGAGGACCGGCTCGCCGCCGCCGTAGGAGATGGTCAGGTCATGGACGTGCAGCGGTCAGCCCCCGGCGATCGATGTGTCGTGCAGCCCCGAGATGCTGGAATCGGGCTTGATCAGGCCGCCGACGATGAGGCTCTGCTGGACGCGCCTGGCGGACTCGAGATCGATGGTCACCGATTCGGGATAGAGCGATTCGCGGTGCGCCAGGATGATCTCGCCGAACTCCTTGAGATCGAGACCGGTCGTCATCTCCTTGGGGAAGGCGGCACTCAGCTGGTCGCCGGACATGGTGCGCAGCGCCTTCAGCGCCTCGGCGAGCGCCCTGGTCAAGGCGATCATCTCCGGCTTGCGCTGCTCGATCTCCTTGCCCCGCACCGCGACGCCCATGAACTCGAAGGAGCCGCCGAGATGGCTCTTGGCCTCCTCGAGATCCATGGCGTTCATCAGCACGCGCCCGCCTGCCCGTTTCACCAGGGTGAGCGCCGGCTCCTGGACCAGGCCGACATCGACCTGTCCCTGGCGCAGGGCCTCCAGGAGGTTGACCCCCATCGTGGCGAACTTGACCTTGCCCGGGTCGGCGCCGGCCTGCTTCAGCAGATAGAGGGTCAGCGCATGATCGGCCGTGCCCAACGCGTTGATGCCGACGGTCTTGCCCTCCAGATCCTTGATCGACCTGATCCTGTCGGCCGTCCTGGGCGCCGTGGCGATGGCGAACAACGGCAGCCGCCCGGTGACGGCGAAGCGGCGGATATCGGCGCCGACATTGGCATAGGCCTGGATGGCGACGTCGAGCGAGGTGGCGGCGTAGTCGACGGCGCCGCCGACCAGCGCCTGCATCGCTGCCGTGCCGCCGCGCGTATAGACGAACTGCACGTCGAGGCCGTGCGCCTTGAGGATGCCGCCCGAGCGCGCGACCTCGTATGGCACGCCGCACAGGAGCTGGCTGCAGTAGGCGAGCTTGATCTGCCGGCCCTGGGCGATCGCCGGCGCCGCCTGCCCTGCCGAGAGCACGCTGGCGATCAGCCCCGCGCCCTTGAACAGCGACCGCCGGGACACGTCGGTGTCGGGGACCCGGGCGGTGGTTTCATCGCAGCAGCCCATGACGAGCCTCCAACCTTGCGAGGCCCCTCCATACGCAAGGGCGGACGGCTCGACAAGGAGGGCCGATCACCTTCAGCAGCTCCCCCCTTTCGAGTGGCGTGCGCAAATGGCTCTTATCTCGTCATTCCGAGCGGAGCCCCAGCACTCATGTGCATTCCGTCCCGACTCGCATAATCTCCGGCCACGAGTAGCGAGGGAGTGTGCTGAATGAAGGCGATGATCTGCCGCCGCTGGGGCGAGCCTGAGGATCTGGCGTTCGAGGAGATCGAGCCGGCGCCCCTGAAGTCTGGCCAGGTCAGGATCAGGGTCCACGCGGCGGGCGTCAGCTTCGCCACAACGCTGGTGATCGCCGGCAAGTACCAGCGCCGGCCGCCGTTCCCCTTCGCGCCCGGCACCGAGGTCGCCGGCACGGTGATCGAGGCCGACCCGGCCTGCCGGCGGCTCAGGGTCGGCGACGAGGTCGTGGCGGTGCTCGACTGGGGCGGGCTCGCCGAGGAGGCCATCGCGCACGAGGTCAACGTCTTCCCCAAGCCGCGCACCGTCGGCTTCGTCGAGGCGATCCAGCTCGCCATCTCCTACCCGACGTCGGCCGGTGCCCTCACCTGGCCGGCGGTGCTCGATGTCCAGAAGGGTCAAACGCTGCTCGTCCATGCGGCGGCCGGCGGGGTCGGCATGGCGGCGGTCGAGATCGGCAAGAACCTGGGCGCCACGGTGATCGCCACCGCCGGCGGCGCGCGCAAGGTCGCGTTCGCGCGGGCGCACGGCGCCGACCACGTGATCGACTACACGGCGAGCGACTTTCGCGACGAGGTGATGAAGCTGACCGGCGGCCGCGGCGTCGACCGCGTCTACGATCCAGTGGGCGGCGACGTCTTCGCCCAGTCGCTGCGCTGCATGGCAGTCGAGAGCCGCATCTGCCCGATCGGCTTTGCCGGCGGCACCATCCCGCAGATCCCGGCCAACATCCTGCTGATCAAGACCATCGCCGTGACCGGGTTCAACTACGGCTACTACGTCGGCTGGAGCCCGCACGACGCGCGCTTCGAGGAGGCGGGACGCACCTTCGCGCTCATGGAGCGCATCCGCGGCTGGTGCGAGGCAGGCCATTGCCGGCCGCACGTCGACCGCACTTTCGAGCTGGAGGAAGCGCCCCGGGCGATGCGGGCGCTTCTCGAACGCAGCGTGACCGGCCGTGTGGCCGTCGTCATGACCTAGGCCGGGGACGCCTACTGCTTCTTGGTCAGGGCTCCCTCGAACTTGCAGTAGCCGTCCAGCTTGATCTTGGAATCGCCTTCCTTGATCTGGCCGATCACGTCCATGATGCCGCCGCCGCCGACCGTCGCCGCGGTCTTGATGGCGCCGTTCTTGCCGAGCGTGGTCTCGAAGTGGCGCTGCGGGCGGCCTTCCTGCTGGAACAGGCCCTTCACCTGCTCGCCCTCGACGGTAACGTCGATCGTCATCTTGTAGGTCGGGCACTTCGAGCTGCCCGGGACGTTCGTGCCGTAACCAGTCCAAGTATAGACAGTCTTCGGCGCCTGTGCCTGCGCGGTTGCGCCGAGCAGCAAGCCGACCGCCGCGCCAGCGAAAGCCACAACCTTGATCATCGAAATCCTCTCCCGTCAGAAGTGAGCCTTGATCGCCTCGAGCACCGCCTGCGGCTTCTCCTGCCCTACCGCGTGTCCAGCGCCAGAGACCTTAACAAGTTTGGCCCCGGAAATCGCCTTTTTGAAGGCTTCTCCATAGACTGGCGGGATCAGCACGTCCTCGGCCCCCCAGACGATCAGGGTGTCGGCCGTTATACGATAGAGCCGCTGTCCCAATCCCCGGTCGGGGATGGGAAAAAGCAGCTTGCCGGCCATGCCCAGCCGGCGGGCATTCATGACCAGGAACTGCTTCAGGAACTCGGGATCGTCCATGTTGCCGCCGGAGGCCAGCAGCTTCTGGCCGGCCTCCGCGTCATGGAACAGCAATCCCGGCAACTCGTAGGGCAGCCGGGTAAAGATATCGACCACGGGATGCTCGTCCATCCACAGGCCGGCCGGCGCCAGCAGGCACAGCCGCGCGACCTCGGTGCGGGCGATAGCCGCCATCTCGGCTGCGATCATGCCGCCCATCGAATGGCCGACCACGACCGGCTGCTCGAGCTTCAGGGCGTGCAGCACATCGAGCGTGTGGAGCGTCACGTCGAGCATGTCGCGCAGATCGTCCTCGCCGGCCGACTGGCCGTAGCCCGGCAGCAGCGGCGCCACGACGCGGTACTGGCTGGCGAGGGCTGCGATCAGCGGATCGGCCGGCATGTGGCCGCCGGCGCCGTGCAGGAACAGCAGGTCGCGGCCCGCCCCGGCCTCGACGATCTCGATGCGGCGGCCCGACGGTTCGAGCGTGATGAAGCGCGATGTCATTCGGCGGCCGTCCGCAGGCCGACGGGCTGCTGCATGGGATGGATCCAGAACCGGTCGTCGTGGTTGTTCCACTCGGGCCACAGATGGCGCAGGTGGGGCATCACCTTCTCGGCGAACAGGCGGGTCGAATGGCGCACCTTGTCGTCGGGCATGTTGCCGACATGCATGAGGCAGAAGATGTTGCCGACCCGCAGGGTCTTGATCAGCTCCTCCATCTGCTGGCGCACCGTCTCGGGCGAGCCGGCGATGACGTAGCGATTCTCCGTCAGGTCCTTCCACGACATGGTGACGTAGTTGCGCGCCGAGGCCGCGGTGAACTGCGACAGCGCGCCGGTCTGGATGGTCTTGATCGTGCGGTAGCCCGGCGCGTCGGCGAAGCCCGGATAGACGTGCAGGCACCTGTTGTAGAAGTAATTGATGTGCGGCCCGTAGAGGCGCTCGGCCTCGGCGTCGGTGTCGGCGACGCAGATCACCTGCGCGAAGCCCGCGCGATAGGGCGATTCGTCGACGCCGCGCTCGGCCACCCGCTTCCAGTATCCCTCCATCAGGAGCTTGGCGCGCAGGTAGCCAGAGTAGCTCAGGTAGGAATAGGAGTAGGTGTTGTCGAGGCAGAAATCGTAGGTCTCGACCGACCCGCCGCCGGGAATGAACACGGGCGGTGCCGGTCGCTGGATCGGCTTGGGCCAGCAATTGACGTAGCGCAGCTTGGTGTAGCGCCCGTTGAACGCGAACGGCTCGTCCGCCGCCCATGCCTTGCGGATCAGGTCGTGCGCCTCGGCGTATTTCTCGCGGGTCAGGGCCGGGATGGTGCCGTAGGCGTAGTTGGTGTCCATCGAGGTGCCGACCGGGAAGCCGGCCACCAGGCGGCCGCCCGACAGCACGTCGAGCATCGCCATCTCCTCGGCCACGCGCAGCGGCGGGTTGTAGAGGGCGATCGAGTTGCCGAGCACCACCAGCGCCGCCTTCGAGGTGCGCCGCGTCAGGGTCGCCGCCATGATGTTGGGCGACGGCATCAGCCCGTAGGCGTTGGCGTGATGCTCGTTCACCCCGATGCCGTCGAAGCCGACGCTCTCGGCGTACTCGAGCTGGTCGAGATACTGGTGATAGACGCCGTGGCCCAGCTCAGGCTCGTACATCCGGTTGGGCAGGTCGACCCACACCGACCGGTGCTTCTCGCGGAAGTCGTCCGGCATGTGCGGCCACGGCATGAGATGGAACCAGGTGAACTTCATGGGGTGTCTCCACTTTCTCTTTCCTCCCCCGTCTTACGGGGGAGGTGGCCCGCAGGGCCGGAGGGGGTAAGCCCCACCGGAGATATCCGCAATGCCGTGATCATGATCTGAAACGTCCAGCCAGCGTGACCGGAGCCTTCCCCCTCCGCCCCCTTCGGGGGCACCTCCCCCGAATACGGGGGAGGTCGATGAGCTACCGCCCCTCGAACCGCGGCTCGCGCTTCTCGAGGAAGGCCGCGATTCCCTCCTTCATGTCCTCGGTCTGCATCAGCGGCAGGAGTTGCAGGAAGACGTGGTGGACGTGCTCGTTGAACGGCTCGTTCCACGCCATGCGCATCATGCGCTTGGCGGCCTGGATGGCGAGCGGGGCGTTGGCGGCGATCTCGAGCCCGAGGGCGCGCGCCGCGCCCATGACCTCCGCGTCGGGCACGACCGTGTTGACCAGGCCCATCTCGAGCGACTGCCCGGCCGTCAGGGTGCGCCCGGTGAAGATCAGCTCGGCCGCCTTGGCCCAGCCGAGCAGGCGCGGCAGATACCAGGTGCCACCTGACTCGGGCAGCACGCCGCGCCGCGCGTAGGAGGCGGCGAGCTTGGCCGACTGCGCCATCACGCGGATGTCGGCGCCCAGCGCCAGGTCGAGGCCGTAGCCCGCCGCCGAGCCGTTCAGCGCGGCGATCACAGGCTTGTCCATGGCGTGCAGCACCGGCGGGGGCGTGTTGCGCAGGTCGATGTTGGTCGGCGAGGCGCCCGAGCCGACGCTCAGGTTGTCGGTACCCTTGCTCTGGGCCTCGAGGTTGAGGCCGGCGCAGAAGGCGCGGCCGGTGCCGGTCACGATCACCACCCGCACCGCGCGATCCTCGTTGGCCCTCACCAGCGCCTCGGTAAGCTGCCGGAGCATCGGCCCGGAAATGGTGTTCATGCGCTGCGGCGCATTGAGGGTGACGGTGGCGATCGCCCCGTCGACGCCATAGAGCAGTTCCTCCGGCATTACCGAAGCTGCGGGCTGGGCCGCAAACTGGCTCATGTTTCCTCCCTCCGGCGAATGCCGCTATGGTGGCGCAGGAGAACCCGACACGCCATGCAAAACCGTTTCATCGATCTCTACAGCGACACCAAGACCAAGCCCTCGCCCGGCATGCGGAAGGCGATGGCGGATGCCGAGGTCGGCGACGAGCAGAAGATGGAGGATCCCACCGTCAACCGCTTGCGCGACCGCATCTGCGAGCTGCTGGGCAAGGAGGATTCGGTGTTCCTGCCGAGCGGCACGATGGCCAACCAGATCGCCATCCGCGTGCATTGCCGGCTGGGCGACGAGGTGATCGCCGATCGCACGGCGCACATCATCAACGCCGAGACCGGCGGCCCGGCCGCCAACTCCGGCGTGATGATCCGGCCGATCGACGGGCCCAACGGCGTGTTTACGGCTGAGCAGGTCAAGGCTGCGCTGCGCGATCCCAACAGCCGCAATGCCCCGCGCTCGCGCATGGTCTCGATCGAGAACACCTCGAACGGCGGCTTCGGCACGGTGTGGCCGCTGGCGACCATGCAGGGCGTTGCCGACGTGGCACGCACCGCCGGGGTCGCCCTGCACATGGATGGCGCGCGGCTCTGCAATGCCGCCGTGAAATCCGGCACCAAGGCCAGTGCCTATGCCGCCTGCGTCGACACGCTGTGGCTCGACTACACCAAGGGCCTGGGCGCGCCGGTCGGTGCCAGCCTCGCCGGCCCCAAGGACATGATCAGGGAAGCATGGCGGCAGAAGCAGATGCTGGGCGGCTCGATGCGCCAGTCCGGCGTCATCGCCGCAGCCGCGCTCTACGCGCTCGACAACAACTGGGACCGCCTGGCCGAGGATCACGACAACGCCCGCCACCTGTCGGAGGGTCTGGCCAACATCAAGGGGATCGAGATCGACGCACCGCGCATGGAGACCAACCTGGTGTTCTTCGAGGTCACCAAACCGGGCTGGACCTCCGCCCGGCTGGTCGAGGCGTGCCGCGAGCGCGGCGTCGGCATCGGCGCCAATACCGCAACACGCATCCGTGCCGTCACCCATCTCGACGTCAACCGCAAGGACATCGACATCGCGCTCAAGGTGATCAGCGACGCCCTGGCGGCCTGATGTCAGCGCCCGCCCCAGCTCTGATGAGCTCTGCTTGGGAGCGAACACTTCTCATGTTCCTCTCCGCCCGCGGAGCGGGGGGAGAGGCCAGGAGAGGTGGGCCATGACGTCGTTGCCCGCGAGGCTATCAATGGCAACCCAATTGACAGACACCGATAGTGCGGCACCGCCCCACCTCTCCTCCCCCACGCTTCGCGTGGGGCCCCTTCCTCTCCCCCCGCTCCGCGGGCGGAGAGGACTCGATGAGCCACCTCTTCCCCAGCCGGAGCGCATGAACTCGAGATATGTCCACTCCCTTGCTGCGACGCTGGGGAGAACAGCCTCGAGCGCAGCTCCGCGCCAATGAACGCCCCCCTCCAGCTCGGCCAGCCGATCGTCCGCCGCGAGGATCAGCGCTTCCTGACGGGTCGCGGTCGCTATGCCGACGATACCGCGCCCCGCGACGCGCTGGCCGTGCTGTTCGTACGCTCGCCGCACGCGCACGCGCGCCTCGGCGGCATCGACAGGACCGCCGCCCTCGCCTCGCCTGGCGTCCTGGCGATCTACACGGCCCAGGATCTCGTGGCCGATAAGGTCGGGCATCTGCCAACGGTCAGCGAGATCAAGGACGAGGCCGGCAACCGCCATCGCGAGCCGCTGCACCTGCCGATGCCAACCGACAAGGTGCGCCATGTCGGCGACATCGTCGCCATGGTGATCGCCGGCACGCTCGACCAGGCGCGCGACGCCGCCGAGCTGCTCGAGATCGACTACCAGGAGCTGCCGGCGGTGGTGACGGTGGCGCAGGCGCTGGCCGACGGCGCGGCGCTGGTGCACGACGACGTGCCCGGCAACCTGATGTGCCGCTGGGCAAAGGGCGACAAGGCCGCCACTGACGCGGCCTTCCTGCGCGCCGCGCATGTGTCGTCACTGTCGATCCGCTCGCCGCGCCAGATCGTCCACTACATGGAGACGCGCGCCGCATGGTCGTCCTACGACGCCGCCAAGGACGTCGTCACGGTCACCTTCGCCTCGCAGGGCGTGCAGGTCCCGCACCGGCTGATGTGCGAGCGCGTGCTCAACGTGCCGAAGGAGAAGCTCCGGCTGATCACCGAGGATGTCGGTGGCGGCTTCGGCCCGAAGTATCCGATCTACGCCGAGCCGACCCTGATCGCCTGGGCGACTCGCAAGCTCGGCCGCGGCCTGCGCTGGACCTGCGAGCGCGGCGAGCTCGCCCTGTCCGACAGCCACGCCCGCGACCTCGTCGCCCACGGCGAGCTCGCGCTCGACGAGTCGGGCGCCTTCATCGGCGTGCGCGTCAAGGCGGAAGCCAATTACGGCGCCTATCTCTCGATGTTCGCGCCGACCATCCCGACCACCGGCCTCGCCAAGGTCATCTCCGGGCTCTATCGCATCCCGGCGATCCGCGTCGACTTCGACTGCGCCTTCACCAACACCGTGCCGGTCGACGCGATCCGCGGCGCCGGCAAGCCCGAGGCGCTGTTCCTGCTCGAGCGGCTGATCGACATCGCCGCGCGCGAGACCGGGCGCACGCCGGCCGAGCTGCGCCGCCGCAACCTGCTGCGGCCGGAGGAAATGCCTTACGCGGCGGCGAGCGGCTACACCTACGATGCAGCGGACTGCATGCGCCTGTTCGAGACCGCCGTGCAGGCTGCCGATGCGCAAGGTTTTGCCGCGCGTCGCGCCGCCAGCGAGGCGATTGGTCGTCGGCGTGGCATCGGGCTCGCCTGCCATCTCCACGGCACGGGCGGGATCGCCGACGAGCATGTCGTGGTGCAGGTCGGGGCGGAAAAGCTGGTCGCCGCCGTCGGCACGCAGAGCCAGGGCCAGGGGCACGAGACCGTGTTCGCGCAAATTCTCGCCGCATCGCTCGGCGTGCCGGTCGAGCGCATCGACATCCGCCAGGGCGACACGCGGACCATCCCGCGCGGCGGCGGCACCGGCGGCTCCTCCTCGACCATCATCAGCGGCACCACGATCCGTCGTGCCGCCGACGTGGTGATCGAGCGCGGCCGCGACCTCGCCGCCGAGCGCCTCGAGACGGCGCCGGCCGACATCGCCTACCGCAACGGCGTCTTCGAGGTGGTGGGCACCGACCGCCGGCTCGGCCTGTTCGAGCTGGCCGCCAGCAAACCATTCTCGGGCGACGCCCTATTCGCCGACAAGATCGAGTCTTTCCCGACCGGCGTCATGGTCTGCGAGGTCGAGGTCGATCCCGAGACCGGCGAGGTCCGCATCGACCGCCTGACCGAGGTCGCCGATTGCGGCGTCGTGGTAAATCCGCGCCTGCTCGCTGGCCAAATCCACGGCGGCATCGCGCATGGGCTGGGCAACGCCCTGTCGGAGCAGGCGATCTACGACGAGACGTCGGGCCAGCTCCTGACCGGCACCCTGATGGATTACGCCCTGCCGCGCGCCGACGACGTACCGAGCTTCACGGTCGAGACCATCGCCACGCCCTCGCCCAACAATTTCCTGGGCTTCAAGGGCGTCGGCGAGCTGCCGACCAACGGCGCCCCGGCGGCGCTGGCCAACGCCGTGCTCGACGCGCTGGCGCCGCTCGGCGTGCGCCATATCGATATGCCGCTGACGGCGCAGAAGGTGTGGCAGGCCATTCACGGCTCGTGAGCGGTCGGCGAAGAACGTCAGGCATCCAGCACCGTCAGGACACCGCGCGCGCCGACATAGACGCCGGCGGCCATCACGAACCAGGCGAACACGCGCGCCAGCATGCCCTTCTGCCCGGCAAGCCTGGCATTGGCCTTGGCGCCAAGAACGGCGCCCGCCGCACCGCCGGCAATCAGCAGGCCGGCGACGGGCCAGTCGACCAGGCCCGACCAAGCGTAGCTCGAGGCCGAGGCGATGCCGAACGCGGTCACCGCGATCAGCGATGCGCTGGCCGCTTCCGGCATATCCATGTCGGCGGCGAGGATCAGGCCCGGCACGATCAGGAACCCGCCGCCGATGCCGAAGAACCCGGACAGCAGCCCGACGCCCAGCCCCAGCACCGCCAGGCGCGGCAGCAGATGGCGGGCCGTGGCGGCGCTCAGCCAGGGCGACGGCGCGGTGGCGGCGCGGCGCGGCCGCAGCATCATCAGGCCCACCACGATCATGAGCAGGCCGAACAGGGCGAGGAGCTTCTGGCCGTCCATCATCTTGCCGAGCGCGGCGCCCGCCAGCGCGCCGCCGATACCGGCGGCGCTGAACACCAGCGCACAGGGCCAGCGCACCGGGGCGCGGCGCGCGTGCAGGCCGAGGCTGGCGGCAGCATTGACCGCGACCGCGACGGCTGCCGTGCCGATGGCGACATGCGGCGACGGCACGCCCACGGCGTAGATCAGCAACGGGACCGCGAGGATCGAGCCGCCGCCGCCGATCAGGCCGAGGACGAGACCGATCAGCGCGCCCGACCCCAGGGCGAGAATCGAGGTCGTCATCAGGCGACGACGGCCTTCTGGACGCGCCGGTTCCACGGCAGGAAGGCGAGCAGCTTCGCCATGCCGCACCAGCCGGTCGTGCCGGCGAACACCAGGCCGGCGCCGACGAAAGCGGACAGCACGAGGAAAGCCGGCGCGACCCAGACGCCGAGCGCGACGCCCGCCAGAACGAGGCTGCCGGCCGCGATCTGCACCTGACGCATGATCTCGATCGGCTGGCGGGAATCGACGGTCACCGGCAGGCCGGCCTTCTTCCAGGCTTCGAGCCCGCCTTCGAGGATGTAGGCATCGCAATCCGCGACGGCGGCGAGGCGCTGGGCATTGGCCGCCGTGCGGGCCCCCGACCGGCAGTGGAAGATCATCGCCTTGGCACCGCCGGTGTCGACGGCGGCGAGCCTCGACAGCGGGTTGTGGCGCGCGCCCGGCACGTGCTCGCGCGCGCGCTCGGCGGCCTCGCGGATGTCGACCAGGACGGCTCCCTGGTCGAGCAGGCGGCGGGCGCGGATGACGTCGATGGTGGGCAGAGACATGAACAGGTTCCTTTCCTTCGGGGCCAGGTCAGTCCTGGCAATAGAGCCGATGCAGGGTCGCCAGCAGGCTTTCGACCCGCGGATCGGCGATCCGGTACCACAGGGTCTGGGCGTCCCGCCGGTAGGTCACGACGCCTTCCTCGCGCAGGCGCGCGAGATGCTGCGACAGGGCCGACTGCGAGAGACCGATCTCCTCGGCCAGCCCCCCGACCGTCGCCTCGCCGTCCTCCACCAGCTTGCAGAGGATGAGAAGGCGCCTGTCGTTGGCGAGGGTGCCGAGCAGGCCGGCGACGATGCCGGCCTTCTTCTGGAGCGCCCGCGGGTCGATGCGGTGTGTTGTCCTGGCTTTCATATTAGGCATTGCTAAATTAGTCCGTGCTAATATATCAGTCAAGACCTTCACGGGAGAAAAGCTTGACCCCCCTTCCGATCATCGACCCGTTCTTCGACGAGGCGACCTTCACCGTCACCTACCTCGTCAGCGACCCGGCTTCGCGGCGGGCCGCCATCATCGACCCCGTGCGCGACTACGATCACCGCTCGGGCCGGGCCACCACGGCTTCGGCCGATCGCGTCCTGGCCAAGGCGGTGGAGCGCGGCGTCACGGTGGACTGGATTCTCGAGACCCATGCCCATGCCGACCACCTGACCGCCGCGCCGTGGCTCAAGGCGAGGACCGGTGCCAAGGTGGCGATTGGCGAGCACATCCGCGACGTGCAGAAAATCTTCAAGAAGGTCTTCAATGCCGCCGACGTGAGCGAGGACGGCCGCGAGTTCGACCGCCTGGTGCGCGACGGCGACCGGCTGCCGCTCGGCACGCTGGAGATCGAGGCGATGCACCTTCCCGGCCACACGCCGGCCGACGTCGCCTACCGGATCGCCGACGCCGTGTTCGTCGGCGATACCATCTTCATGCCCGACTACGGCACCGCCCGCACCGATTTCCCGGGCGGCGATGCCGCGAGGCTCTACCGCTCGATCAGGCGGCTGCTGTCGCTGCCGCCTGAGATCCGCCTCTTCATGTGCCACGACTACAAGGCGCCCGGCCGCGACCGCTACGCGTGGGAAACCACCGTGGCCGCCCAGCGCGCCCGCAACATCCACGTCCATGACGGCGTGAGCGAAGCGGAATTCGTCGCGCTTCGCACCCGGCGCGACGCCACGCTCGCCGCGCCGGTGCTGCTGCTGCCGTCGGTCCAGGTCAATATCCGCGCCGGCAACTTCCCGCCGCCGGATGCCAACGGCACGATCTACCTTCGCATCCCGGTGCGCCTGGTAACCTGAAGGCCGCCTCTTGTCCCCCCGCAATCGCAGGGCAATCGGATATGGACGCGCTTCTCATTCTCCTCCCCAGCCTTGCTGGGGAGGTGCCCCCGTAATCCGGGGCGGAGGGGTCATGGGCCCCAGTCCCGTTGCTCATGACCCGTCGCCGTAGGACGGCGACACCTCCCCAGCAAAGCTGGGGAGGAGGAGGGCTGAGACGAGGTTGTTCCCTCGTTTCGCCGAGAGCCCGCCGGCCAGAAGGTCGAGAGACTGATCCAGATCAAGGATTGCGTCGTTCCCGACCGCCAGTGTTGACCCATGGCGCGCAATATCCTGATCCTGAACGGGCATCCCGATCCGGCGAGCAAGGGCCTCTGCCATGCCCTGGCCGAGGCCTATGCCGGCGGAGCGCGGTCGGCCGGGCACACGGTCCGCCGCCTCGACATCGCCGCCCTGCAGTTCGGGTTCCTGCGCTCGCAGGCGGAATTCGACCGCAGCGCGGACTCGCCCGCGATCGTCGCCGCACAGGAAGCGATGATGTGGGCGAATCACCTCGTGATGATTTTTCCCCTGTGGCTGGGCGACATGCCGGCCCTGCTCAAGGCGTTCTTCGAGCAGACCCTGCGGCCGGGCTTCGCCTTCGTCGATCGACAACGCGGATTCCCGATCGGCAAGCTGAAGGGCCGTTCCGCCCGCATCATCGTGACCATGGGCATGCCAGCGTTCCTCTATCGCTGGTTCTTCCTCGCCCACGGCCTCAAGGCTCTCGAGCGGAATATCCTGCGATTCGTCGGCGTCGCGCCGGTGCGCAGCACTGTGCTGGGCGGCATCGGCCAACGCAGCCGCGAATCGATCGCACGGGCACTCCAGGGCATCGAGACGCTGGGCCGGCGTGCCGTCTGAAGCGAATTCGCGCTCTAGCGGCCGCCCAACCGCTTCAGGGACGCGGCGATGGCTTCGCGGACAGGCGCGGGCTGATCAGCGATCGCGTGGCCCAGCAGGTCGAGCTGGTGCCGCAGGGTGTGAACCTGGTCGAGCAGGTCGACCACCGTCTCCATAGCTTCGTCGTCGAAGCCCATGCCGTAGGACAGCTCGCCGAGCAGCCGAGCCCGCGCCACGTCGACGCTGGCGAACGTCCAGCCCTCGGCGGAGATGTCCGGCCGCAGGAGGCCGCGCGCCACCCAGCGCTCGACATGGACCACGGTTACGCCGTCGCAGGCGTGCAGCAACTGGTCCAGCGTGCTCATGTGAACTGCTCCATCGCCTTGCGCGGATCGTGGTCGCGCCCCGCCGCCCACTTTTCGGCGAATGCCTTCAGCTCGGCATCATGCTGGTCGGGCAGGACCAGCTTCAGCTTGACGTACTGGTCGCCGCGCTGGCCGGTCTTGCGGTCGAGCAGCCCGCGTCCCTTGAGCCGCAGCGACGTGCCGCTGTTGGAGCCGGCCGGCACCGACAGCATCACCGGACCGCCGACCGTCGGCACGCGGATGCGGCCGCCCAGCACCGCCTCGGGCACGCTCACCGGCAGCTCGACATGGATGTCGTTGTCGCGCGGCTCGAAGAAGGCATGCGGCTCGACGTGGATCTCTACGTAGGCGTCGCCGGCCGGGCGACCCTTGGTGCCCGGCATGCCCTGCCCCTTGAGCCGCAGCGTCTGGCCGTTGGCGGTGCCTTCCGGAACATCGATGTCGAGGGTCTTGCCGTCGGGCAGGGTGACGCGCTGCTTGCCGCCCCGCGCCGCCACCAAGAACGGCACGCGCAGGCTGTAGCTGACCGGCAGGCCGTCCATCTCGAACTCCTCGCCTTCGCCCGACCGGAACCTGAAGCCGCGGCCGCCGCCACCGCGCTGTCCGAACATCTCGGAGAAGATGCCACCCATGTCGACGAAGGAGTCGTGTGCGCCGGCGCGCTCGTACTTGGCGCCGTCGAAGCCGCCCGCCTGGTCGCGATAGAAGCCGCGCGGCGGCACCTCCTGGCCGGTCGCGTCGATCTCGCCGGCATCGAACCGCCGGCGCTTTTCCGGGTCGGACAGAATCTCGTTGGCCTGGCTTATGTCCTTGAACTTCGCCTCGGCAGCCTTGTCGCCTGGATTGAGGTCGGGATGGTGCTTCTTGGCGAGCTTGCGGAAAGCCTTGCGGATTTCCTCATCGCTCGCCGTCTTGCCCACGCCGAGCAGGGAATAGGGGTCGGTCATATGGCCCAATTTGATGTCGTTTCAGGCGGTTGCAAGCCCTCATCAACGGCGGCCCCGACTCATTCTCCTCCCCAGCTTCGCTGGGGAGGTGCCCCGTCATACGGGGCGGAGGGGTCATGAGCCTCAGTCCCGCTGCTCATGCCCCCTCCGTCGCCGATGACGGCGACACCTCCCCAACAAGGTTGGGGAGGAAATCAAGATCGGTCCGCTCCCTACGCGAGATAGCCGAGGCAACCCGTCTGCTCGAGGATCGGATCGAGGCGATGCAGCGCGTCGACCGGGAGGGCCGCCCGTCGCTTGCGCAGGGCGTCGTAGCACTTGGCCTGATAGCGGAACGGTGCCTGAGCGAACCCGCGACCCAGGAGCTCGACCTCGAAGTCCGGAGCCCCTTCCTGCACCGCCCTGGCATTGGCGGCGAGGAACGGCAGATAGGTCTGCGCCATGTGCCTCAGCAAGGCCTCGACCGCCTCGGGCAGCGGGGCCGCCGCATCGAGCCAATCCCCCTCGATGCCGGATGCATCGTCGAGGCGCATCAACCAGCAGAACAGATCGGGCGCGCGGGCGCGCATCTCGGCCGCCGGCGTCGGGTCGACCGACAGGATCTGGAGCTGGCCGTAGAGCCCGAAATCGCCGAGGCACGGCCGCGACCCCAGCAGGTAGGGCAGGCCGCGGACGTGACGGTCGAGCGTGTCGAGCACGAAGCGGTAGCTCTCCTCGATCACCGGCCGATTCTGCTCGGTGCAGCCGACCAGCGCCATGCGCCCGACCTGGCGGTCGTTGAAGGCCTGCATGGCCTGCCGGCGTTTGCGCTCCTCCATGGTCGGATCGCGCGACGAGACGATCCAGGTCTGGGCGAAGGCGCGGTCCTGGGCGTAGTACCAGCGATAGTGGAACATCATCTTGGTGACCCACTCGTCGCCGAAATCCTCGAGCAGGTCGGACAGCCAGGCGAGCACCGGGTCGTCGGGTATCACCGAGCGGCCGGTATGCTCACGCTCCAGCGCATGGGCGAGCGGCGTCGAGTCGTTCATCAGCCGGCCGTCGGGAAAGCGCAGCACGGGAATCACCGGCGGCAGGCCGGCCGCCACCGCGACGTCGCGCGGCGAGCCCAGCGCGTCCCACACGAACGGGATGCGGCGGTAGCGCATGAGCGCCCGCATCTTCACCGAGTAGGGGGACGGGTCGAAGCCGTGCAGCGTGTAGAGGGCGCTCACAGGCCGAGCACGGCTTTGGCGATGATGTTGCGCTGGATCTCGTTCGACCCGGCGTAGATGGTCGATGCCCGATTATTGAGATAGAGCGGCATCGCCGTGGTGCCCCACTCCGGCGTCACGGTCGGCTCGTTGTGCCCCAGCATGCGCGCCTCCGGCTCGAACGGCGCGGCGTACCAGGCCAGCGCCTCGACACCGAGGCCGTCGAGCTTCTGCAGGGTCTCGCTACCGCGGATCTTCATGGCCGACGAGGCCGCGCCCGGATTGCGGCCGCGGCTCAGATCGGACAGCACCTGCATCTCGATCATCTCGAGCGCCTGGATCTCCATCTCCGTCTCGGCCAGCCGTTCGGCGAAGCCGCGCTCGGCCGCCAGCCTCCCCGAGCCGTCGGCGGCTTCCTCGCGGGCGATGCGCCGGATGTCCTCGAGGCGGGCATGCAGGTTCGGCGTGTAGGCCTCGCCGCCGCGCTCGAACTCGAGCAGGTACTTGGCCACTGTCCAGCCGGCGTTCTCCGGCCCGATGCGGTTGGCGACCGGCGTGCGCACGTTGTCGAAGAACACCTGGTTGACCTCGTGGTCGCCGGCCAGGGTCACGATCGGCTTCACCGTCAGGCCCGGCGTGCTCATCGAATCGATCAGCACGAAGGAGATGCCGTCCTGCGGCTTGCCCTCGGTCGAGGTCCGCACCAGGCAGAACATGTGATCCGCGACATGGGCGCCGGTCGTCCAGATCTTGGTGCCGTTGATCACGTAGTCGTCGCCGTCGCGCACCGCCCGCGTCTTGAGGCTGGCGAGGTCCGAACCGGAGCCGGGCTCGGAGTAGCCCTGGCAGAACACGATGTCGCCGGACACGATGCGTGGCAGGTACTTGGCCTTCTGCTCGGGCGTGCCGTATTTCATGATCACCGGCCCGACCATGCGCAGGCCCATGCTGAAGATGCGCGGCGCATCGACTGCCGCGCATTCGCGCGCGAAGATGTAGCGCTCGGTCGCGTTCCAGCCGGTGCCGCCATGCTCCTTGGGCCAGGTCGGGGCCGACCAGCCGCGCGATGCCAGCACCTTGTGCCACCGCAGCCCTGCTGCAATGTCGGCGAAGACGCCGCCGGTCTTGCGCCCGGCCTCGCGCAGGTCCTCGCTGAGGTTGTCGTCGAGGAAGCGGCGCACCTCGTCGCGAAAGGCCTGATCCTGCGGGCTCAGTGCCAGATCCATGGAACTTGCGGGCCTCCCAACCCATGTCGAGCTTTCCACAGAAGCTAACGGCCGGTCGTGGCTGGCGTCCAGTGCGGCGCTGGTGGACGCTTTCGACGGGCGGTATGGTTGTTGCATCGTCTCGCGCACATCGATGCGGAGGTCACCATGGCCCGCCTGCTCCGTCTGATCGCTCTCATGTTCCTTCTCGCCAGTCCGGCGGCGGCGCAGGACAGGAAGGAGGTCGATCTCGCCCTGGTGCTCGCGATCGACATCTCCGGCAGCATCGACCCCGAGGAGGCCAAGCTCCAGCGCGAAGGCTACGTGCAGGCGTTCCGCGACCCGGTGATCATGAAGGCGATCCTGGGCGGCAGCCACGGCCGCATTGCCGTCGCCTACTTCGAATGGTCGGACGCCTGGGTCCAGCGCCTGCTGATCGACTGGACGCTGCTCGACTCGGAAGCGGCGATCGCGAGCTTCGCCACGCGGCTGTCGAGCGCGCCGATCTCGATCGCCCGCCGGACCTCGATCAGCGGCGCCATCCGCTACGCCATGCCGCTGTTCAACCGCAGCCCGTTCGCCGCCGAGCGCAAGGTGCTCGACATCTCGGGCGACGGCTCGAACAACGACGGCGGCCTGGTCACCGACATCCGCTACGAGGCGCTCAAGGAACGCATCGTCATCAACGGGCTGCCGATCATGAACGACCGGCCCAACCCGTTCGGCTTCCCGAGCGAGACCGATCTCGACCGCTACTACCTGCACTGCGTCATCGGCGGGCCGCGCTCGTTCGTCGAGGTGGCGCAGAGCTTCGAGGATTTCCCGCGGGCGGTGCGCAAGAAGCTGCTGCAGGAGGTCGCCGACATCGGCCCGCGCCACGACTACGACACCGGCGATCTCGGCGCCGGGCGCGAGGGCCTTCAGCTGGCACAGAGCGGCAGCGGGACGGTGCGCCGCGCCATCCGCGTCGACGACGATTACACGAAGTTCGTCCGGCCGGAGTACGAGCTGGGCTGCGACGTCGGCGAACGCCGCAGCCGCGAGTTCTGGCAGCGTCGCTTCGGCGTGACGCCGGACTGATCCCTGCGCCTGCGCGCCGATCTCATCCGGGCACCGCCCCCGATAGAACCGGCAGCGCCTGGAGCCGCTTGGCGGCGAAGCCGAGAAAGGCATCGATCCTGGGCGCCCGATGGGCGCGGCCCTTGCTCAGGAGGTGCACCGGCAGGGGCGGTCCCTCCCACGCGCCGAGCAGGCGCACCAGCCGGCCGGCCGCCAGATCGTCGGCCGCCTGGTAGGACAGGAGCTGGGCGATGCCGCGGCCCTCGCGCGCCGCGCGCAAACGCGTCTCGACATCATCGACCCTGAACCGGCCGATGAGCCTGGCCGGAGCGCCCCGTCGTCCCCCGACGAAGCTCCACTCCCGATTGCCGCGCAACGTGCCCAGCAGCGCTTCGTGCCCGGCAAGATCGGCGGGCGTGCGCGGCGTGCCACGCCGCGCCAGGTAGGCGGGACTGGCGACCCAGAGCCGGCGCACCTGGCCGACCGGGCGGGCGAGCAGCGACGAATCGGCGAGCGGTCCGATGCGCAGGGCGATGTCGATCCCCTCCTCGATCAGGTCGACGTTGCGGTCGTTGAGCATCAGCTCCACCTCGACGCCGTCATGCGCGTCGAGAAACCGGCCGACGATCGGCGCCAGATGCCGCCGGCCGAACTGAACCGGCGCGGTGAGCCGAAGCACGCCCCGCACGCTCAAGCCGGGCTCCGCCGCGGTCGCCGCCTCGTAGTCGGCCACCAACGCGCGCGCCTTGTCGTAAAGCCGGCGGCCGGCATCGGTCGCGGCCAGGCGGCGGGTGGTGCGATCGACCAGGCGCTGGCCGACACGCGCCTCGAGGGCGGCAAGGGCCCGCGTGACGGCGGGTGGCGAACGGCGCAACCGGCCCGCAGCGCGCACCAGGCTGCCCTCGTCCACGATGCGCACGAAGACGGCGAGCTCGTCGAGACGGTCCATGTCATTGTTCCATGCAGTGCAATGTTGAATTATTGATTGTTCGACTTTTCGAGGCAATCCGCCGGATTTAGCTTGCGCCGATAGACGTGAGGAGCCCGCATGCTGACTGGAAGCTGCCTGTGCAACGGCGTCGCCTACGAGGTCGACGCCGACGTCGAGAGGATCGCCCATTGCCACTGCCAGACCTGCCGCAAGACCCACGGCACGGCGTTCTCGTCGGTGACCGCCGTGCCGCGCGAACGATTCCGCTGGACCCGCGGCGATGTGCTGCTCGGCGCCTACGAATCCTCGCCCGGCAAGCTCCGCCGCTTCTGCACCCGGTGCGGCTCGCACATCATGGCCGAGCGCGTCGCGCAACCGGTCGTCCTGCTGCGGCTGGGCTGCCTCGACACGACGATCACGGAACGGCCGCAGGTCCATATCTGGCGTAGCGACGCCGCGTCCTGGTACGACCCCGGTCTGCAGCACCCCGAGAGGCCGGAGGGCTTGTCATGAGCCCGCAGGACGGCGCACCGGAGTTCCTGCCGTTCCACGAGGACGAGCGCGCGGCGCAGCGCCTGGCCGGCCAGTCTCCCGGTCGCGCTGCGATCCGACCTTTCATGCCCGAGCAGCACCGCGCTTTCTTCGCGGGACTGCCCTACGTCTTCGCCGCCGCTCTCGACGAACACGGCTGGCCGATCGGGACGGTGCTGACCGGCGAGCCGGGCTTCATCCGCTCGCCCGATCCGACGACGCTGCGGATCGAGGCCCTTCCGCGCGGCGGCGACCCGGCTCTGCCGGGCCTGACCTCGAACGGGGAGATCGGCCTGCTCGGGCTCGACTTCACCAACCGTCGCCGCAATCGGGTCAACGGAAGATCGACCGCCATCGACGGCGGCTTGACCGTGCATGTCGGTCAAAGCTTCGGAAACTGCGCCCAGTACATCCAGACGCGCACGCCATCGCCCAGTCCTTCGACACCGGATCGCATCGAGGAGTTGAGCCACCTCGACGAGGCCAGCCGGCTCCTGATCGGGGCATCCGACACCTTCTTCGTGGCCAGTCGATCGCGCGACGGCATCCGCACTGGCGGCGGCCTCGACATGTCGCATCGCGGTGGACGCCCCGGATTCGTCGGCGTCGCCGGCGACCGGCTGACGATCCCCGACTTTCGCGGCAACCGCTTCTACAACACGCTCGGCAACCTCCTGGGCGATCCGCGAGCCGGCCTGCTGTTCATCGACTTCGGCTCGGGCGATCTGCTGCAACTCCAGGGCCGGGTCACCATCGACTGGCATGCCGGCGCCGCAACCGCCGGCGCCGAGCGTGTGTGGAGCGTGGCGATCGAGCGTGCCTGGCGCCAGCGATCGGCATTCCCGTTCAGCTGGACCTTCGGCGCCTTCGCCCCGACTACGCTGGCGACCGCCCCGACCACCCTGGCGACCGCTATCGCCGATCGCCCCGATGAGACTTGATCGATCACAACCACAGAGCCGCCTTCGCAAGGGCAGCAATCGCTACTGGCGTCGCGTGGGTTGTGGTGCCGTCAACTGGTGCGGTGAGCTTGTCTGCGAGAGCTTCCTCCCCATCGACAGTCGGCCGGTCCGATTTCATGCCGGTCTAGAGGACGCGTTGGCTCTGCACATACGCCACGATGCCTCGCACGCAGTGCCGCTCCATCTCCGCGGCAAATCCGTTCCCCGGTCGAGCTCGGACCTACCGAAGACTGCCGAGTCGTCCTGTCAGCCTGTCAGGCCGCCGGCTCGGGATGAATCACGACGTCGGCGACGTCGTCATTCGGGTCGATGGTCGATGCCCGCGACCGGGCGAGCACGCGGCTGAACAGCTCGGGTGGGATCAATCCCCTGTCGACCGCGTTGACATGAAGCGAGGTCGCCGCGTTGTTGGGGCTCATCCTCAGTTGCCTCCAGGCGTCGAACACCGACATGCCCTGCAACGTTCGCCAACGCCAGTAGAAGCTGACATCGGCCTGCCAGCTCCCTACAGGGGACGGCGGGAACTGCACCCAACCATCGAGCTTGTTTCTCCACTTGGCGCGCGGTCGATAGTTGTTCGGAGGGCTGAAGCCGATCGGTACGTCGTCCTCGGCCATTGCCGCCGCCGGCGTCGTTGGCTCCGGATCGATGATCACGTCCGCAACATCGGCGGTCGGGTCGATCGTCGTCGCCTGCGACCGCGCAAGCACGCGACTGAACAGCTCCGGGGGGATGAGACCCCGGTCGACCGAGCTGGGATGAAGCGAGGTCGCCGCGTTGTTTGGATGCATCTTCAGCTGCGTCCAGGCGTCGAAGAGAGACATGCCTTGCAGGGTTCGCCAACGCCAGTACAGGCTGATGTCAACCTGCCAGCTTCCCACGTTAGGCGGTGGATTTTGCACCCAGCCGTCGAGCTTGTCCTTCCACCTGGCGCGCGGCTGATACCGATTCGGCGCAGCAAAGCCAACCATGATCGTTCCTCCAACTCGACTGTTGCCATTCCACGTTCCACTCGAGGTGGCCGTCGGGGCATACAGTCGGACCTGTCGTGTCCAAGGGCGTGATGCCCTTGTGACGCCACAGTGCCCGCTCGACCGTGATCGAGCCGTTAATCCGTCGTTAGTCGGGGATGTCGCCGCCTCGGGCGACCGACCCGACCGCGACATTTGCGGTAACCGGGCGACACCCCGGCTTCTCGCTTTCGACATGTGAGTCTCGACGGCAGGCGCAGCGATCGCCATCAGGCAGTCGCGCCGCCCATGGCCGGCGAGAAGCCGGCCGCGACCGGCCTCCGTAAGGTCGCGGAGGCTAAGCCAGCTCGATCTTGAGGGATGGCTCGTCGCCGCGGAAGCGGACCTTGAAGCGGCGGCCCGGCTTCGTCCGCTCCTGCTCCAGGGCGTCCAGCGCCTTCTTCATGTCCGCCGTCCGATTGGTGAGATGGACGGTGTACTTCCGGTTGCCCAGGGTCTTCGCCATGGCCCGGATCGTGCCGACATCGGGGTTGCTGTGCTTGCCATCGGCAGAGATCACGTAATGGTTCGCGGGGAACAGCTCGAACAGCGCTGCGGTGATGTTCCGGTCGCTTCCGTGATGCGGCAGCTTCAGGATGTCGACGGGAAACGGCACGCCCGTGTCACGGCCCGAGGCCTTCCAGCCCGCGACGATATCGTCGCCCCGCGCGTCGCCCGTCAGCAGGAGCTTCCGCTCCCCGATCTCGACCAGCATGCTGATGCTCGAGAGATTGGGCACGCTGTCGTCGAGATCCTCGCGAAACAGGCCGACGAGCCTGGCCGTGTCGCCATCGCTCACGGCGTCGGCCCACTTCTGCTTCAACGCATCCAGCCGCTCCTTGAGCGGCCCGAGGAACGTCACGGTGGCGCCCTCGAACGCGATGCTGTGGGGTGCCTGGATGCGTTTGGCGCCCATCGGCTCGTTGAGCGGAAGCCCCAGCGACTCGATGTTGGCCAGGAGCTCGACGCCCTGGTTGACGCTCGCCAGCACGAGCTGCCCCGCGACGGTGCTCACCCCGAACTTCGCGGCGATCGCGCCCAGGTCGTCGCTCGCCGCGGCGAGGCTGGCATCGGCAGCGGCGGCCTTGATCCCGGAAAGATCACCGCCGCCCACGATCTCGTGGAAGCCATTGTGCCAGAAGCGCTGAATGTCCAGAGGGAGGGCCTTGCCGCTGTCCCTGAGCGAGACGAGCCGGTTGGTCAGCTGGACCATGCCGGCAATGTGATCGTCGTCGATGTGGCTGACCATGGCGAGGTCGACGCGCAACGACTCGCTGCCGGCCCGCAGCGCGTCCAGGCGCGGTTGCAGGCTGGCCTTGAGGACGCCGGGCGGACCGCCGTCGATCACCCACAGCCGCTCCTCGCCGCCATCCGAATAGCGTAGCAGCAGCGCATCCCCGTGCTTGGCGTTCAGGGCCTCCAGGACGATCATGGCCAACCTCCTTCAGAGCGTCGTCTAACTTGGTTGAAGCACCAGAGATATCCTCACCCTGAGGAGCGGCCGCAGGCCGCGTCTCGAAGGGCCGGACAAATCACGTTCGTTGCCACCCTCGAGACGCCACGCTCCGCGTGGCTCCTCAGGGTGAGGTTCACACCTGAAGAAATCACGCCCTAGACCGACTGAAGGGCGCGCAGGATGTCGACCATCCCGGCACCCTGGAACTGCGGCTCGCGCCCGAGGTCGGTCGCGGTGCGGCACAGGATGTCTTTGATGCGTCGCGGATTGCGGATCAGCTCGCGATGGCGCGCCATCAGCAGGGCCGCGGCGCCGCTGACGTGCGGCGCGGCCATGCTGGTCCCGTCCATGCGCTGGACGCGGCAATCGAGCACAGGCGCGGTGATCTTCTCTCCCGGCGCGACCAGGTCCGGCTTGCGCCGGCCGTCGCCGGTGGGCCCGCGGCTCGAGAAATAGCTCACGCCATAATTGTGGGGCTGCGAGCGATGGGTCGAGCCGACGGTGATGACCTCCTCGGCGTTGCCCGGATCGGTGATGCTGGCGGTGTGGTATCCGCCGTAGTCGCCCTGGTTGGTCTTGAACGTCTTGTAGCCGTCGTTGCCCGCCGCCACGACGACCACGACGCCGGTGCTGACCAGGTGGTTGGATTCGTCGCACACCGGCGTGCGGCCGCAGGCGAAGCTCATCACCTTGTGGGTCAGCGACAGCGACAGGTTGACGCCGTGAATCAGCGGCACCTCCCGGTGGCGGTTCAGGTACTCGACGAACTGCAGGGCATACTGGACGGCGAACTCGTCGTTGTCGGCCTCGGGCTTGTAGACGCGGAGATCGTAGAGGCCGATCTCCGGGCAGATTCCGACCAGGTCGATGCCCTCGGGATTGTCCGCCCCCAACCATTGCCCGCCGAGGATGCCGGCCACGTGCGTGCCGTGGCCGAGGCGCGGCTTGACGTAGCGCTGGTCGTGCGGCACGCGAATCAGCGGCCTTACGATGTCCCAGTCGATGTCGCGCGCCAGCACGGTACGGACCTTGAGCGAGTCGAGCTGCGTCTTGTACGTCTCGCGCAGGTAGGACGCGATCTCCGGCGATGGCCCGCCGTCCTGCGGACCGGGCAGGTCCTTGCGCGACAGCATGCGGCGCAGATAGGTGAAGTCGTAGGTCTCGCGCACCCGGGAGTACCTGGCGAGCCGGTCGAGCGGGATGTCCCGGTCATGCACTACCGAGGCCGCTGCCGTGACCCCGGGCGCCGCAAGCTCGCGGGTGACGGACCGCAGATCGAGGAAAGCCGGATGGCGGGCATCGATGCCGCCGTCGATCACGGCCCAGGCGAGATCGCTGGTGTCGATCCTGAAGACATTGTTCGCCGCGTCGGCCTTGATCGTGCCGCGCGACTCGGCGATCGCCAGGCTGGCCTTGCGATTCTCCGTGATCATGAAGATGCGGGGATTCTCCGGCTTGTCCTCGTAGTCGAGAACGTCCCCGGCGACCTCCCAGTACGAATCGATAATGTCCCTTACCTGCGAGATCATCGTGTTGCCGTCCGCAAGGCGCGCGGCCAGCGCTTCCAGCCTGCTCTTGCGATCGCCATGGCCGGCAGACCCGGGCGCGATTGCCGCCTCGCGAGCCTCCTCCTCGACCTTGCGCTTCAGCTCGATGAAGCCCGCCAGCGCGCCGAACCGCAGGAAATCCCAGGCCGAGCGGTTGACGATCACCTCGGACTCGGTGATGAGGCGCGCCAGCTCACGCGTGTCACCGTCCAGGGCATTCAGCCGACGCTTGAAGTCGTCGACCGCGCTGGCCGAAAGACCGAGCTTCCTCCACCACTCGGTCATCGGCATGATGACGCCTATGAGATGGCGAAACTCGATCCTCGCGACGAGGCTGCTGCGGCTGTAGGCGATCTCGAACTCGGCCCGAGCGTCGTAGCCGGGCGGGTTCTCGAGCTTCCTCACCAGGTCGCCGAGCGGCAGATTTCGCAGTTGCGACTCGGAGGCCTCCTGCCCCTCGAAGCTTTCCAGCCGGTCGTTCAGCATCGCCGCGAGCTGGCTGGCCGAGTCGCCCATCTTCGGCGTCAGCAGCAGATCGAGCCTGGCCCTCGGTGTCCGGGCGAACGCGGTCCACACGTCCGGCATGATCGGGCTGTCCTGCGTGTAGCGCTGGTCGCCGAACGTGCTGAAGACCAGGCGGTTCAGCAGCTCCTCGTCGAGCCTGAAGAAGTCGTCGTCATTCGCCATTCGTTTGCCTCACCCGGAAAGACCAATCGGGACACGGCAGTCGGTCGGCAGCGCCGCCGGACGGGCGCGGTAGCGGATCCGGCTTCAGGTCGCTTCGTCTCGGCGCGGCTCCCTGCGGCGTTCGGTTGGCGAAACCATCATCGTCGTCCCGACCGGGGCCGAGCGCAGCGAGCCGCAGTGGAGGGACCCTCCTTGCCGCCGCATCGGCAAGATGATGTCCTTCGATTGCGCCGCCCTGCGGTTGGCTTCACTCGGAATGACGCAGGAAGTGGGTAGATACGAATGCCCTGCGGCGTCGCCGGAGCCGTGTCGATCGTCCAGGAATCTTGCACAACCGACGGTAATCGGCAAGCCGAGAAGCATTGCCGACACCCGAGCTGCCGATCCACGCAACCGGGATTTGCGGAGTATTCCTGGCCTCTCGGGCCGGTCGTTCGATCACACGACGCCCGCCGCGCGCAGCCCGGCTACCCGCTCTGCCGTCATGCCGAGCACTGAAGAGAGAACGCGCTCGGTGTCCTCGCCGTAGCTTGGACCGGAGCGGCCGAGCACCCCGCCGGCATAGGCCGGGCTGCGGTCGAGGCGCGCCGGGAAGCCCTTCACGGGCCACGTGCCAAGCTCGCTCTGCGGCAACTCGACGAGCCATTGCAAGTGGCGCAGCTGAGGATCGCGCTCATACCGCTCCTCGGCTGTCTGGCAGACACCGGCCGGCACGCCCGCCGCCTGCAGGCGGCTCATGAGGTCGGCGCCTTCGAGGGCGACCGTGGCGCTGGAGATCAGGGCATCGAGCGCGTCCTCGTTGGCGCGGCGGCTCGCCAAGCTGACGAATCGCGGATCGTCGAGCCACTCGGGATGGCCAAGCCCGGTAGCGACAGCGCGCCATTGCTCGTCGGTGAAAGCGGCGATCGCGATCCAGCTGTCCTCGCCTCGCGTTCGGTAAGCGCCATGCGGTGCGGCCAATCGATAGGGCGAACGATTGCCGTAGCGGGACCAGCGGCGACCGTTGACCGAGTGATCGAGCACCGCCGTTCCCGTCAGGAAGATGCCGACCTCCGCCTGCGAGGCGTCGACGTGGCAGCCGCGGCCCGTCGTCGCCCGCCGGTAGAGCGCGGCGAGCGCGGCTGTCGCCATGTTGTAGGCGCCGAACCAGTCGAGATATGAATAGCCGATGCCGGCCGGCGGGCGAGGCTCGGGCAGCCCCGACATGTCGCTGATGCCGCTGAACGCCTGCGCCGTCGGCCCGAAGGCGCGGGCCCTGCCGTAGACGCCGTACTGGCCGAACCCCGACTGCTGGAGATAGATGATGCCGGGATTCAGCTCCTTGAGGCGGGCGTAGCCCAGCCCCATTCGGTCCATCGTGCCGGGTGAGTAGCCTTCGAGCACGATATCGGCGTTGCGGATGAGATCCTCCAGGATGCGCTTGCCTTCGGGCTTCTTGAGGTCGAGCGATATCCCGAGCTTTCCGGCGTTGATCTCCATGAAGGAGCCGCTGCGGTTGAGCCCCTCGCGGGGAGGCGTCGGCATCGTCGCCGTGGCCGCCTGCCGCTCGGCGCGCCCACCGAGCGGGCATGCCGCCGGGCCGAAGCGCATGCCGTCGGCACGCGATTCGTGCTCGACCTTGATCACCTCGGCACCCAGCGCGGCGAGGTAGCGTCCCGCCCCGGCGCTGGCGAGCATCCATCCGAGGTCGACGACTCGGACGCCGGAGAGCGCAAATGGCTTGCCTGTGGGACCTGCCTTGGACGGCCCGCGGGCCAGGCCGCAATCGGGAGACAGCGACGGCACCTGTCGAGGGGCCGCCCACTCCTCGATGACCAGGCGTGTGTGCTCGCCGAGCCTGGGCGGCCGCTGGGCCGGAACCGTCCAAGGCGCATCGGGACTGTACCAGCGCGCGCCGATATAGGTGTACGACGCCCCGCTTTCCGGATGCGGCACGCTGGCGAAAATGCCTCGCTGGATGTAGTGCGGATCGCGAGCGTTCTCCTCGGGCCGCCGCACAGGCGCCCACGGCAGCCCGTTGTCTTGGCCGTCGCGCCACAGATCCGCATCGAAATCCAGGCTGGCCGCGACGCGATCCACCAGCTTGCCGACCCGCACTTCCGTCTCCGCGTCCAGCTGCTCCAGCTTGCCGAGGCCTTCGTCCATTCCGTGCTTGGCGAGCACCGCGATGGTCCCGCGAAGGGCGTCAGAGGAATAGGTGGCCGTGGCGCGGAGATAGGTCTTGTACGGCAGGAGATAGCGCCCGTCCCGGGTCCGCGCGAGCGCCGGCAGGCTCGCCGTCGTCATCGAATGCCGGCAGGTCTGCCGGAAGTGACGCTGCCGCAGGAAGATCCAGTTCGGCACGTCGCTCTCGGTGTTCATGCTGACCGCTTCGTGGATGCTGAGGGACAGATGCTGCCCCTCGCCCGTCTGCAGCCGGTGCGCGAGAGCGCCGAGAAGCGCGATCACGCTCATCTCTCCGGAGATATGATAGGCGTGCCACATCTGAGGCGCGATCGGCGGCGTGTCGTAGCGCCCGGACGAATCGGGATCGTAGCCGCAGTTCATCATGACGCCACCCAGCGCCAGATGAACGAGATCGCTGCCCTGGTAGTCGGCCCAAGGGCCCGTATCGCCGAACGGGCTGATCCGCAGGTAGATCAGCCGCGGATTTGTTGCCTGCAAGCGTTCGAAGGCCAGGTTCCGATCGGCGAGATAACCGCGTGGACGCGCATCCAGCACGATGTCGGCTGCCGACGCGAGTTGCAGGAACGATGCCTGCCCGTCGGGCTTGTCGAGATCGACGACGACGCTGCGCTTGCCGAAATTGTAGTGCCAGAAGTGCAGGCTTTCCTCCGGCGACGGCACGTCCCCGCGGAAAGGCCCGATCCGCCTCGTCGCTTCGCCTTCTGGCGGCTCGATCTTGACGACGTCGGCGCCGAGGCCCGCGAGCACCCGGCCGGCATATTCGCCCTTCTCGTCTGCAAGCTCGAGCACGCGAATGCCGCCGAGATAGGCACCTTCGTTCCGGCCCGTGTCCGCCATGCGCCTTTCCTCCGACCTTACGCTTGCTCGGAAATGTCGCCTGCGGTGCGGCCCGGCGGCAAGTGGCAAAGCCCGCATGGCAGTCAATGACCGGGAGCGCGCATCTCATAGGCGTTCATGAGGACCCCGGGCGTAACGCCCGCTCAGGATCGAAGATCAAAGGTCCCTCGCTACGCTCGGGATGACAAAAAGACTGTCATCCCGAGCGTAGCGAGGGACCTTTCGATTCATGAGCGGGCGGGACCCTTCGCCAAGCTCAGGGCAGGCGCCCGCCGTCCGCCGTTCAACGCGGCAGGGTCGTGCTGCCCATCAGGGTCTCGTCGATCGAATGGGCGCATTGGCGGCCTTCGCGGATCGCCCAGACGACCAGGGATTGGCCTCGCCGCATGTCGCCGGCGGCGAACAGCTTCGGCACGCTGGTCCTGTAGTCCCTGACGTTGGCCAGGATGTTTCCGCGAGCGTCCAGCGCGACGCCGGACTGCTCGACCATGCCGGGCTTGCGCGGACCGAGGAAGCCCATGGCGAGCAACACCAGGTCGGCCTGGAGCTCGAAACGGCTGCCCTCGATCTCCTTCATGGCGCCTTTGGACCATTCGATGCGCGCGCATTCCAGCGCCGTCACCTTGCCGTCCTTGCCCAGCGCGCGCTTGGTCAGGACGGCGAAATCGCGCTCCACGCCTTCCTCGTGCGACGACGACGTGCGCATCTTGAGCGGCCAGTCCGGCCAGGTCAGCTCCTTGTTCTCGCGCTCGGGGGGGCGCGGCATCACCTCGAGCTGGGTCACCGAGGCGGCGCCCTGACGGTTCGACGTGCCGACGCAGTCCGATCCGGTGTCGCCGCCGCCGATCACGATGACATGCTTGCCCTTGGCCGTGAGCGTGCCCCGCGGAGCCGCCCGCGATTCGTCGTCGCCGGCGACCCGCTTGTTCTGTTGGGTCAGGAAATCCATGGCGAAGTGGATGCCCGACAGCTCGCGACCCGGCACCTCGAGATCGCGCGGCCATTCCGCGCCGCCGGTCAGCGCAACGGCGTCGTAGCCCTCGAGCAGCGACTTGATCGACAGCGTGGCGCCGACCTCGACACCGGTGCGGAACTCGACGCCCTCCTGCTCCATCTGGCGCATGCGCCGATCGATCAGGTGCTTCTCCATCTTGAAGTCGGGAATTCCGTAGCGCAGCAGCCCACCGATGCGGTCGGCCTTCTCGAACAGGGTCACCGAATGGCCAGCCCGCGCCAGCTGCTGGGCGCAGGCCATGCCGGCCGGCCCGGAGCCGACCACGGCGACGCGCTTGCCGGTCTTGCGCGCAGGCACCTGCGGCGCGATCCAGCCCTCGTCCCAACCGCGATCGACGATGCCGCATTCGATCGACTTGATGGTGACCGGATTGTCGTCGATGTTGAGCGTGCAGGAGGCTTCGCACGGCGCCGGGCAGATGCGCCCGGTGAACTCCGGAAAGTTGTTGGTCGAGTGCAGCGCCTCGAGCGCGTCGCGCCAACGGTCGCGCCGCACCAGCTCGTTCCAGTCGGGAATCAGGTTATTGACCGGGCAGCCGTTGTGACAGAACGGGATGCCGCAATCCATGCAGCGCGCGCCCTGCTGCGACAGCTCGGCCGGCGGCAGCGGGAGCACGAACTCCTGCCAGTTCTTCAGGCGCTGCTCGACCTTCTCGTAAGGCCGATCCCTGCGCTCGATTTCCAGGAAGCCGGTGGGAAGGCCCATGGCTTGCAAATCTCCCATCTTGTCCGTGATCGTCGCCAACGAGGGCTTACTCCCCATAGGCGTCGAGTGAGATTTCCTTGAATTTCTACGCCTCTGGGGCTTACTCGGCGGCCACTGCCTTGGCCGCCGCGCGGTCCTTGGCTTGCAACAGCGCCCGCTTGTAGTCCCTGGGCATCACCTTGATGAAGCTGCGCAGCGTCGCATCCCAATCCTCCAGCAGCTCGCGTGCCCGTGCGCTGCCGGTGTGCAGAAGATGCCGCTCGACGAGGATGCGCAGGCGCTCCGCGTCGTACCCCAGCACGTCGCCCATGCCCGTGTCGTCGGCGTCGAGCGCGCGCTGCCGCGGACGGCCCGGACCGTCGCGATCGCCCGACGCAGGGCCGACTGGCTCGAGCTCGACCATCGACATGTTGCAGAGCTCGCGGAAGCGCGCCTTGGGATCGTAGACATAGGCGACTCCGCCCGACATGCCGGCCGCGAAGTTGCGTCCGGTGTCGCCCAGAACCACGACCACACCGCCGGTCATGTACTCGCAGCCGTGATCGCCGGTGCCCTCGACGACGCATACCGCGCCCGAGTTGCGCACGGCGAAGCGCTCGCCGGCCACGCCTTCGAAGTAGGCCTCGCCGCCGATGGCGCCGTAGAGCACGGTGTTGCCGACGATGATGTTCTGCAGCGGGTCGCGGTTGGTGCCCGCGGGCTGGCGCACCACCACGCGACCGCCCGACAGGCCCTTGCCGACATAGTCGTTGGCATCGCCCGTCAGGTCGAGCGAGACGCCGTGCGCCAGGAACGCGCCGAAGCTCTGGCCGGCGGTACCCGTGAGCTTCACCGAGATCGTATCCTCCGCGAGGCCGGCATGGCCATGGCGCTTGGCGACCTCGCCCGACAGCATGGCACCGACCGTGCGGTTGACATTGGAGATCGGCAGCGCGATCTGCACCGGCTCACCCTTCTCCAGCGCCGGCTCGGCCGCTTCGATCAGCTTGTGGTCGAGCGCCTTGTCGAGCCCGTGGTTCTGCTGCTCGCAGTTCCAGATCGCGACCCCTTCGCGCGCCGGCGCGACGTGCAGCAGGCGAGACAGGTCGACGCCGCCCGCCTTCCAGTGGTCGACCGCGCGATGCATGTCGAGTCGGTCGACCCGGCCGATCATCTCATTGAGCGTCCGGAAGCCGAGCCGCGCCATGATCTCGCGAAGCTCCTCGGCGACGAAGAAGAAGTAGTTGATGACGTGCTCGGGCTGGCCGGTGAAGCGCTTGCGCAGCACCGGATCCTGGGTCGCCACGCCGACCGGGCAGGTATTGAGATGGCACTTGCGCATCATGATGCAGCCGGCGGCGATCAGTGGTGCCGTGGCGAAGCCGAACTCGTCGGCGCCCAGCATGGCGCCGATGGCGACGTCGCGGCCAGTGCGCAGGCCGCCGTCGACCTGCACGGCGATACGGCCGCGCAAGCCGTTCAGCACCAGCGTCTGCTGTGTCTCGGCGAGGCCGATCTCCCACGGCGAGCCGGCGTGGGTGAGCGAGGTCAGCGGCGAGGCGCCGGTGCCGCCCTCGAAGCCCGAGATGGTGACGTGATCGGCGCGCGCCTTGCTGACGCCTGCGGCGACCGTGCCGACGCCGACCTCGGAGACCAGCTTGACCGAGACGCGCGCGCGCGGGTTGACGTTCTTGAGATCGTGGATCAGCTGCGCCAGATCCTCGATCGAGTAGATGTCGTGATGCGGCGGCGGCGAGATCAGGCCGACACCGGGAGTGGAGCGGCGCACCCGCGCGATGTTCTCGTCGACCTTGTGGCCGGGCAACTGGCCGCCCTCGCCGGGCTTGGCGCCCTGCGCCATCTTGATCTGCAGGTCGTCGGCATTGACCAGGTATTCCGCCGACACGCCGAAGCGGCCCGACGCCACCTGCTTGATGGCGGAGCGCATCGAATCGCCGTTGGGTAGCGGCTTGAAACGGTCGGCCTCCTCGCCGCCCTCGCCGGTGTTCGACTTGCCGCCGATCCGGTTCATGGCGATCGCCAGCGTGGTATGCGCCTCGCGGCTGATCGAGCCGAAGCTCATGGCACCCGTCGCGAATCGCCGGACGATGTCGGCGGCCGGCTCGACCTCGTCGATCGGGATCGAAGCATCGGCCCACTTGAACTGCATCAGGCCGCGGATGGTCAGCAGCCGCTCGCTCTGCTCGTTGATCGATTCGGCGAACGCCTTGTACTCGTCCGGCAGGTTGCCGCGCACGGCGTGCTGCAGCCTGGCGACCGACTGCGGCGTCCAGGCATGATCCTCGCCGCGCAGGCGGAAGGCGTAGTCGCCGCCGGGATCGAGCATGGCGCGGTAGATCGGGTTGTCACCGTAGGCGTCGCGATGACGCCGCACCGTCTCTTCGGCGATCTCCTGCCAGCCGGCACCTTCGATCGTCGTTGCGGTACCCGTAAAATACTTCTCGACGAAACCGGAGTGCAGGCCGACGGCGTCGAAGATCTGGGCGCCGCAGTAGGACTGGTAGGTCGAGATGCCCATCTTGGACATGACCTTGAGCAGCCCCTTGCCGACCGCCTTGATGTAGTTCTTCTGTACCTCGTAGGCCTCCAGCGGCAGGCCGTTCTGGACCCTGAGCTGCTCCAGCGTCTCGAAGGCGAGATAGGGATTCACCGCCTCGGCACCGTAGCCGGCGAGGCAGCAGAAATGATGCACCTCGCGGACCTCGCCCGACTCCACGACGAGGCCGGTCTGGGTGCGCAGGCCGCGGCGGATCAGGTGATGGTGCACCGCGGCCGTCGCCAGCAAGGCCGGGATCGGCACCCGCTCGGCCGACACGGCGCGATCGGACAGGATCAGGATGTTGCGGTCGGCCAGCACGCAGTCGGTCGCCTCGGCGCAAACCCGGTCGAGCGCGTCCTCGAGGCCGGCCGCGCCTTCCGATGCGAGCCAGGTCGTGTCGATGGTGGCGGTGCGGAAGGCGCCGTCGAGCAGCTCCTCGATAGAGCGGATCTTCTCGAGCTCGGCATTGGTCAGCACGGGTTGCGACACCTCGAGCCGCTTGTGCGTGCCGGCCTGACGGCCCAGCAGGTTGGGACGCGGGCCGATCATCGACACCAGCGACATCACCAGCTCCTCGCGGATCGGGTCGATCGGCGGGTTGGTGACCTGGGCGAAGTTCTGCTTGAAGTAGTTGTAGAGCAGCTTGGGCTTGCGCGAGAGCACGGCGATCGGCGTGTCGGTGCCCATCGAGCCGACCGGATCGTCCGGCTCCTTGCTCATCGGCTCGAGGAAGAACTGGACGTCCTCCTGGGTGTAGCCGAAGGCCTGCTGGCGATCGAGCAGGGTCGTCGGATCGTTCGACGGGGCCGGCATCGGCGATTCAGGAATCTCCGACAGCTCCTCGAGCTTGTGCTGCGTCTCCTTCAGCCACTCCTCGTAGGGCTCGGCCTCGGCGAGCGTGCGCTTCAGCTCCTCGTCCTCGACGATGCGGCCCTGCTCGAGGTCAATCAGCAGCATCTTGCCGGGCTGCAGGCGCCACTTGCGCACGATCTTATCTTCCGGGATCGGCAGCACGCCGGCCTCGGATGCCATCACGACCTGGTCGTCGTCGGTGACCAGGAAGCGCGCCGGGCGCAGGCCGTTGCGATCGAGCGTGGCGCCGATCTGGCGGCCGTCGGTGAAGGCGATGCAGGCCGGCCCGTCCCACGGCTCCATCAGCGCCGCATGGTACTCGTAGAAGGCCTTGCGCTTGGCATCCATCAGCGGGTTGCCGGCCCATGCCTCCGGGATGAGCATCATCATGGCGTGCGACAGCGAGTAGCCGCCGGCGACCAGCAACTCGAGCGCGTTGTCGACGCACGCCGTGTCCGACTGGCCGTGCGGGATGATCGGCCACATCTTGTCGAGGTCGGCGCCGATCAACTCGGATTCCATGGTGCGCCGGCGGGCATACATCCAGTTGACGTTGCCGCGCACCGTGTTGATCTCGCCATTGTGGGCGATGAAGCGATAGGGATGCGCCAGCCGCCACGACGGGAAGGTGTTGGTCGAGAAGCGCTGATGGACCAGGCAGAGCGCCGACTCGGTGAGCGGGTTGCGCAGGTCCTCGTAGAAGCTCTCGACCTGGGGCGCCAGCAGCAGGCCCTTGTAGACCACGGTGCGCGTCGAGAAGGACGGCATGTAGAGCTGAGACAGGCCCGGAAGCTTGTGCTTCTTCGCCAGGTCGGCGAGCGGGTTCTGGGTCTGCTTGCGGATCGCCAGGATCTTGCGCTCGAAGGCGTCCTGATCGGCGAGCTTGCCGCCGCGCCCGACGATCGCCATGCGGATCACCGGCATGCGCTCGATCACCGCCTTGCCGAGCCCGGTCGTGTCGGTCGGCACGTCGCGCCAGCCGATCAGCTTCTGCTTCTCGACCTTGATGAAATGCTCGAGCCGCCGGACGGCGAAGGTGCGCGAGGCCTCGTCCTGCGGAAGGAAGCACATGGCCACGGCGTAGTTTCCGGGCGCCGGCAGATCGAGCCCTTCCCGGGCGGCCCAATCGCGCAGCAGGGCATCCGGGATCTGGATCATGCAGCCGGCGCCGTCGCCGACCAGCGGATCGGCGCCGACGGCGCCGCGATGGTCCAGATTGACCAGGATGCTCAGGCCCTGGCGCACGGTGGCATGCGATTTCCGGCCCTTGATGTCGGCCACGAAGCCGACGCCGCAGGAATCGTGCTCGTTGCGCGGGTCGTAAAGTCCTTGTCTTTCCGGCAGATCCATCACTTTGTTCCGTTCCCGCCTTCGGCGCAGGATTTCCCAGGATGCAGGTGTCATGGCATTATTAGCCCGGCAGCAGGCCGGGACGAAAGCGTTTGTTGCGCCGCGAAAGCCGCTGTAGGTTGCCGCCGCTGCCCTGGGGGAGATGGTCCGCAAAATGTCGTTCGTGTCGCTTCGCCGTCTGGCCTTCGGCCTCTCCGTCCTGGCGCCGGCCCTCGGGCTCGCCGGCTGCGGGCCGAGCGTCAGCCAGGCCTGGAACGGACCGGGCTGGTACCTGCAGAAACCCTACATGACCGTGCTGGGCGGGCCGGCGTATGTCGGGGGCCCCTACACCTACGACAAATGCGAGGAAGAGCGCATCAAACTGCCGTCCGAGACGGCAACCCAGATGCTCTGCGTCCGCGAGAACCGCAAGCCGGACCGCTACGGGTTCTACTGATCGCCTACACCACGAACTGGATGTTGGATGGCTGCAGGTCGAGCACCGACAGGCCGGTGAGCTGAACCATGTCCGAGATGGCGAGGTTCTGGACCTGGCTGGTGTTGGTGAAGGAGACCGGATTGTAGATGTTGAGGTCGGCGATGCGCAGGTTGCCGGCGGTATCGTCATAGGCGACCATGTAGTGGTTGACCGCATTCGTCTGAAGCAATGAGAACTTGATCGCCGTCAGCGGGTCGACCAGGGCCGCTGCCAGCGCTGCGGCATCCTCGAAGGTCTGCCCGTCGCCGAAGCGCAGGAGGTCGGCATTGGGCACCACGACGGTGTCGCCGAAAGTCAGCAGGTTGCTGAAGACGGCATCGCCGAGCGCCGGACCGTTAGTCGGATGGGCGCTGCGAAGCAGGTTGCTGAAAGCCAAAAGTGACAGGTCGAGCGAGTCTCCCGGTCCGCTCGTCGAGGCGACGAGGAAATTGGTGACCACGCTCATGTCGGCGCTGGTTCCCGTGCCGAACCCGCGATTGGTGCTGGCGTCGGAGACTGGACCGCCGAACTGCGCCGTAGCCTGGCCCCACCAGCCGAGCTGGGGCACGTCGTTGGCATCGACGATGGAGTGGGCGACCGGCGTCTGGACCTGGCCGGGAGCGATGGTGATCGGACGATCCAAGCTGTTGCCGGCATAGAGCTCGATGCGCGTCGGCTCCAGCCGGTCGTCCGACAGCAGGACAATGTCCGCCCCGCCGCCCGTATAGATGGTGTCGGACATCGACGCGCTATCGGTGCCGACGAAGGTGTCGTTGCCGATCGAGCCGCCGAGCACGTTGCCCTGCGTCCGCGAGCCGACGACGAGCGCGCCGACGCTGCCCGGGACCGTCAATGCGTAGGCGAAGTCGAGCGCGCCGACCGGCATGATCAGGCCGCCGAGCTCGCTCACCTGCGACTGGTCGATGACCGCCGTGTAGGTCGGCACGGCCGTCGTCCCGGACAGCAGGTAGATGCCCATGACGATGTCCTGATAGACCGAGTTGCCGGTCGACGACGTCGCGCCGGGCATCCCGACGGGCGTCCAGCGGGCCTCGCCGAACGACCCGTCGGGGTTGACCACGACGGTCGCCATCGACGCGCCGCCGACGCCCTGGGTGATCAGGTTGAAGCCGCCGGGGATGGCCGTGATGCCCTCGAAGTGCGAGACCGCCCCGGGGACATTGTCGATCTCGTAGAATTTCAGATCGGAGAACAGGCCTGTCAACGAGTCGTAGTTGACCAGGAAGGCCTGGTTGAGGCCGATGCCGTGGTTGGAGCCGCCGGCAATCGTGTAGGACGAGCTGCCGATGCCGTTCTGCCAGATGCCATAGGCGGAGGTCAGCTGGTCGGTGCCGCCGAACGCCTGGTCGAAGATGGTCCAGGTGCTCGTCGCCATGTTGTAGACGAAGGCGTTGCCGGACGCCGGCACGCCCTGGAGGTCGTAGTTGCCCACGACCAGGTCGCCCATGGTGCTGTGGGGGATGGTGTCCTCGACGATGGCGCCGCCGACCGCGCTGGACGGGACGTCGATCTGGGTCCAGGTGCCGCCGCCCGCGATGGGCCCCCGGTAGATCATGCCGTGGTTCAGCACGCCGCTCTCGCTGTAGGTATAGCTGCCGACGGCAACGACGTTGCCGACGCCGATCGAGGGCGTGAAGATCGAGGTGTTGGGGCCGTAGAAGTTCGCCCCCGTGATGGTCTGGCCGGCGAATTGCGGCGTCAGCAGGTAGACCGTGCCGAGCGCGGTGTCCTGCATCGGGCCGCTATAGAGCGCCGACAGGTTGGCGCCGTCGACGACCTGGCTGCCGGTCAGCACCACCTTGCCGTCGTAGTCGGCGCGGACGCCGGTCACCGGGAACTCCTCGAACGCGGCGGCGTACGTCGCCTGATCCTGCGGCTGGCCGGTGTACCTGTCGGTCGCCGCCTTCGACATCAGGAAGCTGGTGGTGTCGAACACGTTCGCCACCGCAGCTTCCATCACGGGCAACGGCGGCGTCGAGCCGGCGGTCGACTGCGTGAAGTAGGAGCCGGCCGCCAGCTTGGCGTTGAGGATGGCCTGGTCGGGCTGGTTGGCACTGAACTCGATCACGTAGACCAGCGCCGGGTACGAGATCGCCCCCGAGAAGAGCTGATCCAGCCAGTACTGCAGGCCGCCGGCGTCGACCGTCCGGTCGAAGGCCTGCTCGTAGAGCTGCTCGATGAATGCCGTGGCGAGTGCCACCTGCTGGGGATTCTGCGGATTGAGCGGCTGCGTCGCCAGGATGGAGTACGGATCGTTCTCGGCCGAGACGGCAAAGCTCGAGGATATGCCGAGGATCGCCTGCTGCAGGGTCGCCCCCTGCGCCATCTGCGTCAGGGCCTGGGTCATCCAGTACTCGACGCCGGGAGCATCGCCCGCGCGGCCGAAGTAGCCGATATAGAGCCCCTCGAGCTGCGACATCACTTCCTGCGGCGGCAGGCCGATCGTCGTCGGGACCGGGACCGGCGAGACATCGCTGAAGAAGGGCGTGTTGCCGACGATGACATTGGCGTAGCTGCCGTTGATGGCGATCGGTTGTCCGCCATTGGGCCGGTTGAGCGAGCCGTCGCGATCGGTGCCGATGAAGTTGCCGATGATCTGGTCGCCGCTGACGCCCGAGGCGATCGTTATGCCGTTCCCGAAGTTGCCGCTGACGTAGTTGCCGCGCGGCCGGTCGGGATCCGTCTGGTAGCCACCGATCAGGTTGTTGCCGCCGGAGCTCGCCAGCAGGATTCCGCCGGCTACGTTCCCCACCGCCGTTACGCCGAGAGTATCCAGCCCGACCTGGTTCTCGAAGAGCTGGTTATCGTAGGCCGCCCCGGCAATGACGATGCCGTAGCCGTGGTTCCCCGAGAACGAGTTCCGGAACGGCGAGCTGACGGAGATGCCGCCAACGAGATTGTCGTGAGCCGTTCCCGTGATGAGCAGGCCGTGGTTCTGGTTGGGAATCGGGGTCAGGCCGGGCAATTGCAGCCCGGCGACGTTCGAGATGACCTCGACGCCCCAGGCGTCGCCCGCAATCTCGATGCCATTGTTCAGGTTGCCCGAAAGGGCGTTGGTTCGCAGCAGAATGTCGCCGCCGGTCGAATCGACCAGGATGCCGTCGTTGCCGTTGGGCGCTGCCGGCCCGAACGCGAAGAGACCGCCGAACGTGTTGAAGGAGAGAAATCTGCTGACGGTATCCGTGACGTAGAGACCGTTGGCCATGTTGCCGGACGACACGTTGCCCAGGGGAATGATGCCGCCCATCACCGTGTTCTGCGAGTCGCCGTCCATCAGCACGCCGTTCTTGCCGTTGGCGATCACAGTCGCGTTGTTCGCGCCCGTGCCGAAGAAATTTGCCTGGATCGTGGTGCCGTCCGAGCTGGTGACGTGCAGCCCGTTGCCGCCGTTGCCGCTCAGGACGTTGTAGTAGACGAACGGATTCTCGACGACCGTGCAGCCGATCAGCGAGTTGTTGTCGGCATTCGAGATGAGCACGCCATCGCCGCCGTTGCCCAGCGGCCCGTTGCCATCCGCGGTGGTGCCGACGAAATTGCCGTTGAGGACGTTGCTCTCCGACCGATCCTCGATCACCACGCCATTCAGGTGGTTGCCGGAAATCTGGTTGCCGAGGGGCGGCACGACGAAGACGGGTGTCGTCGCGCCCTTGTCGCCAGTGGGATTGTTGACCTGACCCGTGGACGTGTCGATGAACGCGGTGCCGCCGATGGTGTTGCGGCTCGACCCCTCGGTGATCAGGATGCCGTTCTGGCCGTTGGCGATCGCCGCGCTGCCGTCGGCGTTGGTTCCGATGCGGTTGCTGACGATGGTGTTGCTCGACGAGCCGTGCAGGGCGATGCCGTTGCCGCCATTGCCCGAGATGACGTTGGCGACGAAGCCGGAAGCGGCCTCGGGGTTGTAGCCGATGTCGTTGCCGGAGGACAGCGACGTGACATGGACCCCGTCGAGCGAGTTGCCGAACGCCGTCCCGTTGGCCCGCAGGCCGATGTAGTTGCCGTTCAGCGTGATGTCCGAGCCCTCGAGCGTCACGCCGTTGCCATCGGCATGGCCGAGCGCCAGCCCGAGCAACGCCGACCCGCCCGCCCCGACCGCGAAGGTGAGCCCGGCGTGGCCGTTGAAGTCGAGCTCCACCGCCGGCGGTCCGCCGGCGACGGCGGCGGGAGATGTCGTCGCATCGATGGCGACCGTCCTGGTCAAGGCAGGCAGGTCGCTCTCCAGCCTGATCGTCCCCGACACCGCGAACTCGATGACGTTCGGCGGCGAGGACGTCGCGGAGTTCGAGGAGACGATCGCGGCTCGCAACGACCCCGCCCCGTCGTCGTCGAGATTGGTAACCAGGTAAGTCGTCATGTTCCCCTGCCCCCATGCCACACCGGCACCGTGAGCTGCGACGCCAATGCCCGCGTGGCACCGTAGCGGTCGACGCCGGCATTGCCCAGCGACCCGCCCCGGAAGCACCCGTGATGTCGCCGCCGAACGCGCCACTGATCGTCGAATCGCGGTGGATACTGGCCGAATCGCCGCCTCGATCGGCGAATACCACGAGCGCGCTCCGAGCGCCGCCCTATCCCCCGTTAAATGCCCGTGAAAAGGCCGCTAAAAGCGCCTGCCGCGGGCATGAGGCTTCCGCTCCCGAGGGGCGTCACGCCACGAAGTGGATGTTCGACTCCTGCAACTGCACCAGCGATACGCCGGCCAGCTGGACCATGTCCGATATCGCCAGCGACTGGACCTGGCTGGTGTTGGTGAAGCCGACCGGGGTGTTGTGAATGTCCATGTCTGCCAGACGCACGTTACCGGTCGTGTCCTGATAGGCGACCATGTAGTGGTTGACGGCGTTGATCTGGATCACGGCGAAATTGATGGCCGTGCTGGAATCCACCAATGCGGCGGCGACTGCGGCGGCATCGGAGAAAGCCCCTCCCAGCAGGAGAACGTCGGCGGCGTTCGTCACGGTTCCGCCCGGGGTGAGCACGTTGCTGAACGTCGCCTCGCCGACGATGGGTCCGATGAGCGGGTTGGCGCTGCTCAGCAGGCCGCTGAATGCCGACAGGGAGATGTCGACCGTGTCTCCCGGATCGGAGGCCGATCCGGCGATGAAGTTCATGACCACGCTCATATCGGCACTGGTGCCCGTGCCGAACCCGCGGTTGGTGCTCGCGTCGGAGACCGGCCCGCCGAGCTGGGCCGTAGCCTGGCCCCACCAGCCGAGCTGCGGCACGTCGTTGGCGTCGACGATGGAACCGGCCACCGCCGTCTGGACCTGCCCGGGCGCGATCGCATCGCCGATGCTGTTGCCGGCGTAGAGCTCGATGCGCGTCGTCTCCGTGCGATCTGCCGCCAGCAGGATCTGGTCGGCGCCGCCACCGGTGTAGATGGTGTCGGACATCGAGGTACCCTCGGTGCCGACAAACGTGTCGTTGCCGATCGAGCCGCCGAGCAGGTTGCCCTGTGCCTGGGAGCCGACGACCAGCGAGCCGGCGCCGCCCTCGACCGAGGTCGAGTAGACAAAGTTCAGGGCGCCGATCGGCATGACAAGCCCGCCCGTGGCGGAGACCTGCGACTGGTCGACGATCGCCGTGTAAGTGGGCGCGGCCGTCGTCCCCTCCAGCAGGTAGATGCCCATGGCGAAGTCCTGGAACACCGAGTTTCCGGTCGACGCGCTGGTGCCGGGCATCGCGATATCGGTCCAGTGGGCCTCGCCGAACGTCCCGTCGGGATTGACGCCGATGTAGGCCATTGCCACCTGGCCGACGCCTTGCGTGATCAGGTTGAACCCGCCCGGAACGGCGGTGATGCCCTCGAAATGCGATATGGCGCCGGGTACGTTTCCGACCTCGTAGAACTTCAGGTTGGAGAACACGCCGGAAAGGGAATCGTAATTGACCAGGAAAGCCTGGTTGATCCCGATTCCGTGATTTGATCCGCCGGCGATCGTGTAGGACGTGCTGCCGATGCCGTTCTGCCAGATGGCGTAGGCCGAGGTCAGCTGATCGGTGCCGCCGAACCCCTGGTCGAAGATCGTCCAGGTGCTCGTGGCCATGTTGTAGACGAAGGCGTTGCCGGACGCCGGCACGCCCTGCAGGTCGTAGTTGCCGACGACCAGGTCGCCCATCGTGCTGTGGGGAATCGTGTTCTCGACGATGGCCCCGCCGACGACGCTCGACGGAACGTCGATCTGCGTCCACGTCCCCCCGCCCGATGCCGCTCCCCGGTAGATCATGCCGTGGTTGAGCACGGTGCTCTCGGCGAACGTGTAGGAGCCGACGGCGACGACGTTGCCGACCCCGATCGACGGCGTGAAGACCGAGGTGTTGGGACCGTAGAAGTTGGCTCCCGTGATCGTCTGGCCGGCGAACTGCGGCGTCAGCACATAGATCTTGCCGAGGGACGTGTCCTGCATCGGCCCGCTGTAGAGCGCCGACATGTTCGCGCCGCCGACGATCTGGCTGCCGGTCAGCACGACCGCGCCGTCGTAGTCGGCGCGCACGCCGGTGACCGGGAACTCGGCAAAGGCGGAGGCATAGGTGACCTGATCGCCGTGCTTGCCGGTGTAGCTTTCCGTCGACGCCTTGGAGACCAGGAAGCTGGTCTGGCTGGTGACGTTCTGCACCGCGCCTTCCATGGCGTTCAGGGACGGCGTGGTGCCCGCCGCCAGCTGGGTGAAGTACGATGCCGCCTCGAGCTTGTAGCTCAGGATCGCCTGGTCTGGCGCCTGGGCACTGCCCTCGATCGTGTAGACGAGGGCGGAGAAGGCGATCGCGCCGGAGAACAACTGGTCGAGCCAGTACTGAAGCCCGGCCGGATCCGGGGCGTGATTGAAGGCCTGCTGGTAGAGCTGCTCGAGGAACGCCGTGGCGAGCGCGACCTGCTGCGGGTCCTGCGGGTCGAGGGGCTGCGTGGCGAGCGTCGAGTACGGCGCATTCTCGGGCGATGCGGCGAAGGTCCTCGAGATGTCGAGCATCGCCTGGGCCAGCGTGCTGCCCTCGGCCATCTGCGTCAGGGCCTGGGTCATCCAGTAGTCCAGGCCGGCCGGATCGCCGGCACGGCCGAAGAAGCCGATGTAGAGACCCTGGAGCTGGCTCACCACCTCCTGCGGCGGCAGGCCGATGCTGATGTCCGCGGGCGTGCCCCGGTTGTTGAAGATGTAGTTGGAGTAGCTGCCGTTGACGGCGATCGCCATGCCGTCGTTGGGCAGGGTCTCGAAGCCGCCGCGATCGACGCCGATCGAGTTGCCGACAATGACGTCGCCGGTAACGCCGGAGGCGATCGTGATGCCGTTGCCATCGTTGCCGCCGATGAAATTGGTGCGCGGCTGGGTGGGATCGGTGGTCGGCCCGCCGATCACGTTGCCGCCGCCCGAGCTCGCCAGCAGCACGCCGCCGGCGGTGTTGCCCAAGGCTCTTATGAGGGTCGTGTCGGGACCGATCGCGTTGTCGAACACCTGGTTGTCGTAGGCCGCCCCGGTTATCGCGATGCCGTACCCGACATTGCCCGAGAAGGTGTTCTGCGGAATCACCGAGTCGCGATAGCCGCCGATCGTGTTGGCGTGGGCCGTATCGGTGATCAGCACGCCATGGCCGCCATTGGCCATGTCGGGCAGGCCGATACCGGAATTGACGGTCTTGCTGAAGCCGGCCGTATCGAGGCCGGCGATGACCGGATCGACGGTCACGCCCCAGGCGTCGCCAGCGATCTCGATGCCGTTGTTCAGGTTGCCCGAGGCCACGGTCGTCCGGATCAGGTTGTTGCCGCCGGTCGAATCGATCAGCAGGCCGTCGTTGCCGTTGGGCGCCGCGCCTTGGAAGGGGAAGAGGCCGGCGAACGTGTTGAAGCTCACGAAGCCCGACACCGTGTCGGTGATGTAGACGCCGTTCTGCTTGTTACCGGCCGAGACGTTGCCCAGCGGGATGACGCCGCCCATCTGGGTGTTCCTCGAATCGCCGTCGATCAGGACGCCGTTCTGCTCGTTGGCGACGACGGTATTGAACGCGCCGATGCCGAAGTAGTTCGCCTGGATCGTGACGTTGTCGGAGCTGGTGACGTGCAGGCCGTTGCCGGCGTTGCCGCTCAGGATGTTGTAGTAGACGAAGGGATTCTCGACGATGTTGCAGCCGAGCAGGGAGTTGCCGTCGGAATCGACGATGAGGACGCCGTCGCCGCCGTTGCCGACCGCCGCGGTGGCGTTCGCGTTGGTGCCGACGAAGTTGCCGTTCAGGACGTTGTTCTCGGAACCGTTCTCGATCAGGATGCCGTGCGCCGTATTGCCGGAGACTAGGTTGCCGAGCGGCGGCACGATGAAGGTCTGCGCCCCGGTCCCCTCGTCGCCGGTCGGGTTGTTGACCTCGCCGGTGGCGGAATCGACGAACAGCGTTCCGCCGATCGTGTTGCCGGTGGCGCCTTCGGTGACCAGGATGCCGTTGTGGCCGTTGGCCATCGCCGCGCTGCCGTCGGGGCTGGTGCCAATGCGATTGGCGACGATCACGTTGTCGGCCGAGCCGTGCAGCGCGATGCCGTTGCGGCCGTTGGCCGAGATCACGTTGCCGACGACACCCGACGCGCCCGACTCGTTGAGGCCGATCCTGTTGTCCGACGACAGCGACGACACGTAGACGCCGTCGAGCGCGTTGGAGAAGGCCGATCCGTTGGCGTGGACGCCGATGTGGTTCTTGTCGAGCGTGATGTTCGAGGCGTTGAGGGTCACGCCGTTGTCGCCCGAATTGCCGAGCGCAAGGCCGAACAGGCCCGAGCCGCCGGAGCCGGTCGAGAAGGTGAGCCCGCTGTGACCGTTGAAATTCACCTCGACGACCGGTGGGCCGCCGGCAGCGTACGACGGCGCCGTCCTGCCGTCGATCTGGACGGCGTTCGTGATCGCCGGCAGGTCGCTCAGCAGGTTGATCGTGCCGGAGACGGTGAACTCGATCCTGTCGGGCGTCGGCGAGGGATCGGCATTGGAGGCGAGAATGGCTTCGCGCAGCGACCCGGCGCCGCTGTCGTCGAGATTGGTCACGAGAAACGTGGTCATGCTACCTCCCAGCGTGGATGCCGACGGACGCCCGGCACCGCTCGACGACGAAACGGGAGTCGGCAACGAGCCCGGCGGCTCGACCGCCTCCCCTTACCCTTCCCCAAGATCAGCCTGCCCAAGGAATGGGCACGGTAGGTTGTTCCGCACGCGAACTGCAAGAGTCGCGCACGCATATCTCACCTGTGAATGAAGTTATCTCGGATATGCGCCACGGGACGCATTTCCTTCAAATTGAACCGAATATCTCCGTTGAGCGAGTACAGTCGATGCAAATACCCGGATATCACTGCAAATTTCTCGGGAATGTCGAATGACACAATGACAGTGCCTTGACTACCAGCAACGGACTACGCTGCCGAGCGCAGGCCCGTATCCTTCCCGAGAAAGGCACCGAGCGATCGGGCGAGTACGGCGCGATCGAGGTCGTCGACGATGAACACCAGCCGGGATCGCCGGTCCTCGTCCGGCCACGCCCCCATATGCACGGGTGGATGGACGAGATGCTGGACGCCGTGCACGGCGACCGGCGCTGCCGATCCGGCGACATTCAGGATGCCCTTCACGCGGAGCACCCTCTCGCCGTGGCGATTGAGCAGCATGCTGAGCCACAGGCCGAACAGCGTCCAGTCGACCGGCCGGTCGAAGGACAGGGAGATCGCCCGGATGGCGCTGTCGTGCGGCGACGCCGTGCCGCCGTCGAGCCCGTCGAGCTCGCCGGCAAGCAGCCGGCGCGCCGCCTCGCTGCGGCCGGCCGTCGCAAAAAGGTCGTGCGACAGCAGCGAATCGGCATCGAGCGGCGCCCCGGCGGCACGCCACAGAGGCGCCGAGGGATTGAGCTGCCGCAGCCGGCTCACCAAATCCGCGATCTCGTCGTCGCCCGCGAGATCGGTCTTGGTGAGCACCAGCCGGTCGGCCACGGCGACCTGCCGGGCGCTCTCGCGATGGCGGACGAGCTGCGCGGCGCCGTTCACCGCGTCGATCGTCGTGATGACATTGCCGGCGCGGAAGTGATGGCGCAGCACCGGGTCGGCCTGCAGGGTCGACAGGATCGGGAACGGATCGGCGAGGCCGGTGCTCTCCACGACGAGGCGACGGAACGGCGGGACTGTCCCCGCCTCGCGCCGCTCGTGCAGCTGCCTGACGGCGGCAGCCAGCTCGACGCGGATCGTGCAGCACAGGCAGCCCGACGGCAGCAGCACCATGGTCTCGTCGATGCGCTCGAGCAGGTGATGGTCGAGGCCGACCTCGCCGAGCTCGTTGATCAGCACCGCCGAGTCGGCGAGCGCCGGGTCGGCCAGCAGACGCTGCAGCAGGGTCGTCTTGCCCGAGCCGAGGAATCCCGTGATCAGGTTCACCGGGGTGAAGACCGGCGCGGAGAGGGGCACGTTCACGCCCGCTCTTCCTCCATCCGGGCAATCAGCGCCGGATCGAGGGGATCGCAGGGCCGGCCGAGCAGCGTCTCCGCCGTCGCCCAGAGATGGCCGAGATGATCGACCATCTCGGTCTTGCCGGTCGCCGTCGAGAGCACGAACGCGCTCGCCTGCCAGTCGCCGAGCGTCAGGCCGTAGCAGCGCAGGATGCGGTTGGCGCCCGCGACCAGCAGCGCCCGCTCGCGACGGCGCTCGACGGGATCGGCGTTGCGCGTGAACACGCCGGGCCTGGCGACGGCGTCGGTCCAGTGACCGGCCCCGCCCAGGACGCCGCACAGCGCGCACACGCAGCACCTACCCTTTCTTGCGCGGGAAGCGGCGCGCGAAGTCGTCGGCCATCTCGTTCATGGTGACGAAGCGCACGCCGGGGTGGCCGATCATGTGATGATAGAGCCGCTCCAGCATCATCAGCACGTGCGGCCGTCCCGACACGTCGGGATGGATGGTCATCGGGAACACCGCGTAGTCGTATTCGCGATAGACCCAGTCGAACTGGTCGCGCCACATCTCCTCGATGTCGCGCGGGTTGACGAAGCCGTGGCTGTTGGGCGACTTCTTGATGAACATCATCGGCGGCAGGTCGTCGAGATGCCAGCTCGCCGGGATCTCGATCAGGTCGGTCTCCTGGCCGCGCTGCAGCGGCACCATCCAGTCGCTGGGCTTGCGGGCGTAGTCGATCTTGGTCCAGCGGTCGCCCACCCGGACATAGTAGGGCGTGTGATCGTTGTGCATCAGCGAGTGGTCGTACTTGATGCCGCGCTCGAGCAGCAGCTCGTTGGTGACCGGCGAGAATTCCCACCACGGCGCGACATAGCCGGTCGGCCGCTTGCCGGAGAGCTTCGCCACGAGATCGATGCACTTGTCGAGGATCTCGGTCTCCTGGGCGCGCGTCATGGCGATCGGGTTCTCGTGGCTGTAGCCGTGGATGCCGATCTCGTGGCCGGCCTCGGCGACCGCCTTCATCTCCGTCGGGAAGGTCTCGATCGAATGGCCCGGGATGAACCACGTCGTCTTGATGCCGAGCCGCTCGAACATCCGCAGCAGGCGCGGGCTGCCGACCTCGCCGGCGAACAGGCCGCGCGAGATGTCGTCGGGGGAGTCCTCGCCGCCATAGCTGCCGAGCCAGCCGGCGACGGCATCGACGTCCACGCCGAAGCCGCAGAGAATTTCCTTGGGCATCTCGCTGTTCCTCCTGGTTCTGTCGCGTCACGGGAGCAAGAAGCGTTCCGGGGGACCCGCCGGTTGCCGCGCCTCGGACCGGGCTCCGCTCGAGGACCGGCCGCGTCGAGCCGCTCGCGAAATCCGTAACGCCCACTCGCTGCGCCCGGCGCCTGCGACCCGGAAACCAGTGCCGCCCGAAAGCGGAAGGTCCCTCGCTGCGTTCGGGATGACAATAGCGGTGTCATCCCGAGCGCGGCGAGGGACCTTTGCCGGTCGCCTGCAGCACGGCCGGCCGGTCCTCATCGACCAGCCGGCCGCAATGACACGTGTCAGGTCTGCTGGATCGCCGACAGCAGCCACTTGCCGCCGCGGCTGCGCAGGAAGGTCCAGACCTCGGTCGCCTCGGTGCGGACCTTGTCGTTGCCCTCGACGATGGTGCCGTCGGAGATCCGGCGCGTCGTGTCGATCATGCTGAAGCGCATCGCGACGGTGGCGTACTCGAGATTGCCCTCGCTCCACGCCTCGGACAGGTCGCCCTGCTCGAGCTTCACCGCCTCGACCTTGTTCTCGAGGCCCTGGCTGGCGTTGCCGGAAAGCTCCTCGGAGAAGTAGCCCACCATCTCCGGCGTCGCGAGGCCGCGCAGGGCAGCGACGTCGGCCTTGCTGTAGGCGGCCTGGATCTCGACGAGAGCCGCCTCGAACGCCTTGTAGTCATCCTCGCCGATCGTGACCTGCGGCGCGTTCCCCAGGGCGGCGGAGGCGCCCATCAGGGCGGAAGCGCCCAGCGGAGCCGAACCGCCCGTCGGGGCGGAAGAGCCCGTCGGGGTGGAAACGCCCGACCGGGCGAGCGGCGAGGCGTCCATCGGCCGGGCCGGCGTGCCGCCGGCCAGCGAGTAGGCCGGGCCGCCGGCCGTCGCCGGTTGCGTCCGCGCGGCGCTCCAGCCGCGGAACAGCCGGACGGCGAGGTAGACCAGGCCGCCGATCAGCACGACCTGCAACAGCAGGCCGATCATGCCGGCTGCTCCCGCGAGTCCTGCCCCGAAACCGCCGCCGAACATCATGCCGATCAGGCCGGCGCCGATCAGGCCGCCGACCATGCCCGACAGGAACGGGTTGCGTGACATGAACCCGCCGGCCTGGGACGCGGGCGTTGCAGCGGCACCGCCCGGCTTCTGCGCCTCGGTCTTGCTCCGCTCGGTCGGCTTGGATTGCGGCGCGGTCTGCGTCGGTGCAGGCGCCTGGTCGGTCTTGCTGCCGCGACTTCCGGAACTGCCGCCGCCGCCGGCGCGTGCCTCGGCCAGGGTCGGCGCCACCATCATCAGGGCGGCGATCACGGCCAGCCAGCGAAGTGATTTCATTGTTGTGCATCCCCGTTGAATTGATTTCACGCGCTGCATGTTAGGCGAGCGACGGCGCCGTTCAAGGGCCCGGCCACCAACAGGGCCTCGGCTGACTTACAAGTGTTGGATTCCACAGCAACTTCATGGATTACCTGCTATCCGATCGTCATCAGGCTCGCGTTGCCGCCGGCCGCCGCGGTGTTGACGCTGAGCGACACCTCGTCGAGCAGGAACTCGCGCGGGTAGGGCTCGACGAGCACCGGCACGATGCGGCCTGGCCGGTCGGCGAGGCGGCGATTGAGCGCCAGCAGATCGGCGGCGCTGCCGGCGAACAGCGCCGCCGCGATATCCGCGGACTCGTCGCTCGCGATGCGATTGCCGGTCGCCTGCACCAGCGCGTGCTGCGCTCGCAGTGCCTGCGGATCGGCGGCGACGCACAACACCAGTCCCTTGGGCTTCAGCGCGTAGCTGTTGCGCTCGCCGACAGGGCCGGCAAGCTCGCCCTCGGCCGGCGCGGTCGATGGGCGCTGCGCCAGCAGGCGGTGGACGTAGAGCGGCCCGCCGGCCTTGGGTCCAGTGCCCGACAGGCCGTGCCCGCCGAACGGCTGCACCCCCACCACCGCGCCGATCATGTTGCGATTGACGTACTGGTTGCCGGCCTCCGAAACGCCGGTCGCGCGCTCGATCGTCTCGTCGATGCGGCTGTGCACGCCGAAGGTCAGGCCGAAGCCGGTGCGGTTGACGTCGTGCACCACCCGCTCCATGTCCTCGCGGCGGTAGCGCAGCACGTGCAGCACCGGCCCGAACACCTCGCCCGGCAAGTCGGCGACCGCATCGATCTCGATCAGGGTCGGCGGCACGAAGATGCCATGCCGCGTCTCGTCGGGCAGCGCCACCTGGAACACCGCATGGCCGGCCTGGCGCATCCGCTCGACATGATCGCCGAGCCGGCGCCTCGCCTCGTCGCCGATCACCGGCCCGACATCCACCGAAAGCCGGTCGGGGTTGCCGACGGCGAGCTCGGCCATCGCGCCCTTCAGCATCGGCACCACCCGGTCGGCGATATCCTCCTGCAGGCAAAGCACGCGCAGCGCCGAGCAGCGCTGCCCGGCCGAATCGAAGGCCGATGCCAGCACGTCGACGATCAGCTGCTCGGGCAGCGCCGAGGAGTCGGCGACCAGTGCGTTCTGGCCGCCGGTCTCGGCGATCAGCACCGGCGGCCGCCCGTCGGCGCGGAGCCGGCGCGCGAGCGTCCTGTTGATCGACTGCGCCGCCTCGGTCGAGCCGGTGAACACCACGCCCGCCACGTCTTCGTTGGCGACCAGGTGCGCGCCGACCTTGCCGTCACCCGGCGCGACCTGCAGGGCAGCACGCGGCACGCCGGCCTCGTGCAGCAGCGCGACCGCCCGCGTCGCGATCAGCGGAGTCTCCTCGGCCGGCTTGGCGATCACCGCATTGCCGGCGGCGAGCGCGCCGGCGATCTGGCCGACGAAGATCGACAGCGGGAAGTTCCACGGGCTGATGCAGGCAACCACGCCCAGCGGCTGGTGCGTGGCGTTGTCGAAGCCCGCGACGCAGCCGGCATAGTAGCGCAGGAAGTCGACCGCCTCGCGCACCTCGCCGACGGCGTTGCCTAGGGTCTTGCCGGCCTCGCGCACGATCGTGCCCAGCATCTCCTCCATCCGCGCCTCGAGGAGATCGGCTGCCCGGCGCAGGACCTCGGCGCGCTCGTGGGGCGGCGCCTGCCATGGCACGGCCCGCGCGCAGGCCTCGTCGACCTCGTCGGGCGTGGCATCGACGATGCGGCCCACGACGTCCCGATGATCAGCGGGATTGAGCACTGGGCGCGCCGCGCCCGCCCCGGGATCGTCGATCCGCTCGGCAGTCGCGTCGACGACGCGGCGCGCGACATCGCGGTGATCGGCTGGATTGAGAACCGGGCGTGCTGCGCTGGACGCGGTGTCATCGGCAGGCGACTGGGCCAGCAGCACACTGGCCAAGCCCATCAGCACCTGCTCGTTGGCGAGATCGAGGCCGCGCGCGTTGCGCCGCTCGGCGCCGAAGAGATCGCGCGGCAGCGCGATCCTGGGATGCGGCGCGCCGACGGGCTCGACCGCGCGCGCCCGCTCGACCGGATCGGCGAGCAGGGTACCGAGCGCCACGTCGGGGTCGGCGATCTGGTTGACGAACGAGGTGTTGGCGCCGTTCTCGAGCAGCCGGCGCACCAGGTAGGCGAGCAGCGTCTCGTGCGTGCCAACCGGCGCGTAGATGCGGCACGGCCGGTTGAGCCTGGCCGGCCCGACGACCTCCTCGTAGAGCGGCTCGCCCATGCCGTGCAGGCACTGGAACTCGTACTGGCCGGCATAGAAGTTCTCGCCGGCCATGGCGTGGATGGTGGCGAGCGTCAGCGCGTTGTGGGTGGCGAACTGCGGGAAGGCGGCGTCGGGCGCCGCCAGCAGGCGGCGCGCGCAGGCGAGGTACGACACGTCGGTGTGGATGCGCCGCGTGAACACCGGATAGCCTTCGAGCCCGTCGAGCTGGGCGCGCTTGATCTCGCTGTCCCAGTAGGCGCCCTTGACCAGCCGCACCATCAGCCGGCGCCGGCTGCGCCGGCCGAGATCGACCAGCCAGTCGATCACGAACACCGCCCGCTTCTGGTAGGCTTGGACGACGAAGCCGATGCCGTTCCAGCCCTCGAGCTGCGGCTCGAAGCAGAGCCGCTCCAGCAGGTCGAGCGACAGGTCGAGCCGGTCGGCCTCCTCGGCATCGACGTTGAGGCCGATGTCGTGGCGGCGCGCCAGCAGCGCCAGCTCGCGAAAGCGCGGATAGAGCTCGGCCATCACGCGCTCGCGCTGGGCGCGGCCGTAGCGCGGGTGCAGGGCCGAGAGCTTGATCGAGATGCCCGGCCCCTCGTAGATGCCGCGGCCGGCCGAGGCCGCGCCGATGGCCCGGATGGCCTGGCGGTAGGCCTCGAGGTAGCGCTCGGCCTGCTCCGCCGTGATCGCGGCCTCGCCCAGCATGTCGTAGGAATGGCGGAAGCCCTGGCGCTCCAGCGAACGCCCGCGATCGAGCGCCTCGTCGATCGTCTGGCCGGCGACGAACTGCTCGCCCATCAGGCGCATCGCGAGATTGACGCCGCCGCGGATCAGCGGCTCGCCGCCCCGGCCGATCAGCCGCGTCAGGGCGGCCGACAGCGAACGCTCGCTGCTGGTCGCGGCGAGGCGCCCGGTCAGCATCAGGCCCCAGGTCGCGGCGTTGACGAACAGCGACGGGCTTTGGCCGAGATGGGCGCGCCAGTCGCCGCCGCCGATCTTGTCGCGGATCAGCGCATCGCGCGTGTCGTCGTCGGGGATGCGCAGCAGTGCCTCGGCGAGGCACATCAGGGCGACGCCCTCCTGGCTCGACAGCGCGTATTCGTGGATCAGGCCCTCGACCCCGCCCGACGGCGTCTTGGCGCGCAGCGCCATGACCAGCCGGGTCGCGAGGGTGCGCGCCCTGGCCGTGCGCGCCGCCGGCAGGCTGGCCGGCTCGAGCAGCGGCGGCACGCACTCGGTCTCCGGCCGCCGCCACGCCGCGGTGATGGCGGCACGCAGCGGGCCTTGCGGCTGGATCGACTGGGCGAAGGCGTGGAAAGGCGGCATGCCGGGCATATCGGGATCGGCTAGGATGACGACAACGCAGTCTGTCGGAAGGCCGCTGGCGCGACGTTATCCGATCGGCCAATGTAACGCTGGAGTGACGGGAGGGTCGCATGGACATCCGACACGAGGAAGGATTTCCCGAGACGCTGAACCAGACGCCGCCCGAGCAGGCGCCACGGGGGGCGTGGCCCGAGGACTCGCTCGCCCGCGTGCCCTACTGGGTCTACCAGGACGCGGCCAACCACGAGCGCGAGATGCGCCGCCTGTTCGAGGGCGCGACGTGGAACTTCGTCTGCCTCGAGGCCGACATCCCGAACCGGGGCGACTACCGCACCAACCAGGTCGGCGCCCTGCCGGTCATCGTCGTGCGCGGGCCGGACGGCGAGATCAACTGCTTCGAGAACCGCTGCTCGCATCGCGGCGCGCTGATCGCCTTCGACGACGGCGGCAACGTCCAGAACACCTTCAAGTGCGTCTACCACGCCTGGAGCTACGACCTCTCCGGAAACCTGCGCGGCATCGCCTTCGAGCGCGGCATCAACGGCGTCGGCGGCATGCCGAAGGACTTCTGCCGCGAGAATTTCAGCCCGCGCAAGCTCCGCACCACCACCTTGTGCGGCCTGGTGTTCGCCACGCTCTCCCCCGACACGCCGCCGATCGAGGACTACATCGGCAGCGAGGTGGTGACCCGCCTCAGGCGCGTGCTCAACCGGCCGATCAAGGTCATGGGCCGCTTCGTCCAGCCGCTGCCCAACAACTGGAAGCTCTACGTCGAGAACGTCAAGGACACCTATCACGCCAGCATCCTGCACACCTTCCTGGCGACCTTCCGCATCTCGCGCCTGACCCAGGGCGGCGGCGTGATCGTCAGTCCCGACGGCGGCAACCATTCGAGCTACACCATCGCCATCCCCGAAGGCGCCAACGCCGGCGCCTACAGGGAGCAGCAGATCCGCAGCGACAACGACCAGTTCGGGCTGGCCGATGCCCGCGTGCTCGAATCGGTCGAGGAGTTCGGCGATCACATCCAGCTGCAGATCCTGTCGGTCTTCCCGGGCTTCATCCTGCAGCAGATCCACAATTGCCTGGCGGTGCGCCACGTCGTGCCGCGCTGCGTCGACAAGATGGACCTGGTGTGGACGTACTTCGGCTTCGAGGACGACAGCCCGGAGATGTTCGCCCGCCGGCTGCGGCAGCAGAACCTGGTGGGACCGGCCGGCTTCATCTCGATGGAGGACGGCTGCGTCGGCGGCTTCGTGCAGCGCGGCACCGCCGCGGCGGCCGACCACGTCTCGGTGATCCAGATGGGCGGCGCCGAAGCGGAAAGCCAGGCGACGCGCGCCACCGAAGCCTCGGTGCGCGGCTTCTGGAAAGCCTACCGCCGGCACATGGGCTATTAGGAACCGGCAGCGGGAAGAAGGCCGAGAGGAAGCACCATGGATGTCGCGCGCCTGGTCGAGCTGAACGCTGCCTACGCGCGCGTCATCGACACCGAGCAGTTCGAGGCGTGGCCCGAGCTGTTCCACGATCCCTGCCTCTACAAGGTGACGACGGCCGACAACGTGGCGCGCGGCCTGCCGTCGGGCATCATCTACGCCGAGTCGCGCGGCATGCTGCACGACCGCATCTCCTCCCTGCGCAAGGTCAACATCTACGAGCGCCAGCGCTACCGCCATATCGTCGGCCTGCCGGTGGTGCTCGGCGAGGCCGACGGCGCCGCCACTGTCGAGACGCCATTCCTGATCGTGCGCATCATGCGCGACGGCACGACCGACCTGTTCGCCACCGGCTGCTACCGCGACAAGGTCAGCCCCGACGCCTCGGGCGCGCTGCGCTTCGCCGAGCGCATCGCGATCTGCGACGGCGGCCGCTTCGACACGCTGGTGGCGATTCCGTTTTAGCCAGGCACCTCCCCAGCGGAGCCGGGGAGGTGATGCGGATGGATGACGCATTGCTCTTCGCTGGGAGCGCGCCACTCCGATGGCGCTCATGGGATGTGTAATCAACAAGAAAAAGAGCGCCGTCGGAGTGGCGCGCTCCCAGCCATGACCCTGACGAAAGGTCCCCCGCCTGCGGCGCTTGCGCCGTAGGCGGGGGACCTTTCCCTCACCCGTACACGAACGCCCGGTCGTCGAGGTCGATGGCGGGGAACTCGTTCTTCTCGCGCCAGTAGTCCTGGGTGTGCTGCCATTCGCGCTTGTCGCCGCGCTTGGGCAGCAGGTGCATGCCGCGCATCAGGTAGCCGGGATTGAAATTCTCCGGATCGATCCACGGCAGGAGCGGCATGTCCTTGTCCTCGGGCCGCAACGCCACCTCGATCCGGCGCGCCTGCCTGTCCTTCATGTGGTTCAGCACCCGGCAGACGAAATCGGCCACCAGGTCGGCGCGCAGGGTCCAGCTGGCGCGGAAGTAGCCGAACACCCAGACCATGTTGGGCACGCCGGTGAACATCATGCCGCGATAGGTGACGGTGTCGGCGAAATCGAGCGGCTTGCCGTCGATCTCGAAGGCGATGTCGCCCAGCACGTTGAGATGGAAGCCGGTGGCGGTGACGATGATGTCGGCTTCGAGCTCGCGGCCCGACTTCAGCCGGATGCCCTTCTCGGTGAAGCGGTCGATCTCGTCGGTC
>Ga0268299_1000901_pt1 | contig 70715 bp, 61 predicted proteins | sample NOBtaG_FD_193484 | JGI IMG/M metagenome (GOLD analysis project Ga0268299, IMG submission 193484) | Activated sludge microbial communities from bioreactor in Nijmegen, Gelderland, Netherland - NOB reactor | ecosystem: Engineered > Bioreactor > Aerobic > Activated sludge | place: Netherlands... | reverse complement strand
CCAGCGACATCGCGAGCCTCCTTGCTCAGAACGTTGGTCGGTAACACCCAACGAATCGGGCAGGAGGCTCTTTTTTGTTCACTCAGCGCACGCAACCAGTCTCAAAAAATGCGAAAGTCGAACTAAGTGCCTTCGATTTTCACGTCAACCCTGGGCGTATGACCCAAGAGCACCGCACGCCGATCCCGGTACACCGCAGATTTCACAAAGTAACCAAGATCCTCACGGGCGACGTCGGCCCTGTGCGATTCTTCGGAACCTGCCGACTGACAGTTCTCGGATATCCTATTTTCGATATGTTGCCATTTGTACTAATCGACAATGCAATCAAACATTCGCCAAAATCTACAAACGTGGATATTAGCTTTGTGGATGAGACTCAGCGGCTGAGCATCGCGGTTAAGTCGTTGGGTCCAATGGTTAGCAATGATGAACTCCCTCGATTAACGGATCTTGGCTTTCGCGGAAAACACGCCCGAGTCGCCAGTGACGGCGATGGAATCGGGCTTGCATTAGCCAAAGATATCTGCGGCGTGCACTATATTTCGATGACATTTGAAACCTCAGACGAGGTAACGGAAATCAAGGGAATTCCGTACGCCTACTTCACGGTTCACTTACACTTTGATCCCGGCACGCTTAGTGTAGACCGAACGCCTGAACCATAAAATGCTGCCCCGGCGGACTTGCGAATCTCCGGGGCAGCTCTGCAGGGTGATTTCAGATTGACCTAATTATTTTTGTATGCTTTCACCTCCTTTCGAGGAAATTACTATTTGGTAATGAGACTGTGACCTTAGCCCTATACGGCCTCTTCAATCAGCACCCCCTCCGTGCCAAAGTCCCGAATCGATCGGATGAATATCGAATCCAAACCCGGCCCCGTCGCATTCAGGCACTGGGCAAGACCATAGGCCGTCAGGCCCCCTGTCGGGATTCCAGACGATTCTCGAACTCGAGTACTTCTGCCCACAATGAAGGCACCGCACCTCACACGCATTTTCTGGCGGTCCAAACGGATCTTCGAGCGCCACTTTTGGCAAATTCACCGGGTTTGTCATTGTTTTTGGCTCCTTATGTTGGAATTATCCCACTGCTCCGGCGGCTTTCCTCGAATCTTTCGACCTCTTCGAGAAGGAACCGCACTATTCCATTCACACCCTCGCCCAGGCACACCCGCGTGAGCCTGGCCCGCCTGGCGATCCGATCCACCGAGGACCGCGAACACCGCCACCGCGCCGCCAGTTCCTTCGGCGACAGGTACGGCGATTCAGCCTCTCGCGGTGGTTTCGAAGTCACGCCTGTACCTCTGCGTCCGGATCCAAGCCCAGCTGCAAGCAGCGAATCCGATATTCGCCTTCGAAGTCCCGGCTTGCCCAATATGTGCGGATGCGGTCGAGGAGTTGGTGAAGGACGTCGCCAAGGTTTTTCAGCCCTTGCCGCGCAGCGAACCCGGCAAGGCACCCCGAAATGTGCGCGACGTACCACTCCGCAGGCATCGCGGTTCGAAGATAGGAACGCTTCGCGGCTGTGCCGCCCGATAGCAAAGACCCAGACTTCGCCACCGCCAGCCACCACGGATGCACGGTACGACGCGTCGCGTTCTCGTTGTCCTGCAGGCGAAAGGAAACCCACTTGTTGGTCAGGTAATCCCACAAGCCGCTCAGACGATCAGTCAGGTCTGAAATGCTTCTGACGCTGAATTGCTTCAGCACCGCACGGCGCAACTGGAATTCAACTCGCCAAACGCCCGGCGTTGGTTCGATGCCCCAGATTGTCCAAAGCCAGTCTTTCCCCCCATTGGCTGCAAGTTCCTCTGACTTGTTGTAAATGCGAAGTTGAATCGAGGACTTTCGCCCACCGATGTAGACGGTCTCAAGGTCGGCCCCGTCCTCTTCGAGGCGAATGCGCGTCTTTGACGGCACACGATGCGAGCGCAGAAACTCCAGCCCGAGCCCGCCAGGAATGAGGAAATCCGCGCAGATGTCCACCGGCGACCTGGCCGAGCGCTACGCCGAGCTGCACGGCCAGCCCTGCCGCACTCGCCACCGGGCGTACCTGATTCGCAAGATCGCCTGGCGCTTGCAGGCAAACGCCGAGGGCGACCTGTCGGAGCGTGCCCGCCGCCGGGCCGCCGAATTGGCCGACGACGCCGAGCTGCGGGTCATGGCCCCCAAGACCATGATCTGCCCGCCCCAGCACGGCGAGGCGGCCACCATCTTGTGCGTGTGCCATTAATAGGGGTAGGAACTGTCTATTTGCAGGACGGCCGTTGCTTGTGCTGGTGGCTTAGGCAGCGGCTAATCTGTACCTGCGGCCTATGCAATTCAAATGCGTCATTTGGTAGCGTACTTCTTGTCGAAGGTGGCTGGACGGCGGGGCGAGAAGACAGGGGGCTTTACCAGGGAAATGTCCTGGTACAGGCGCTCGTGGCCACGATAACGGGCCTGCCGCTGCACCCCAGTGACCAGTGGGGGCTGGTGATCGTGGTATTGCCAGCTGGAACACCGCTGGAATCGCCTCGCGGCATGGCCGAAGCGTGGATCGCACAGCTGGGACTCCGGTGGCTGCCGGGTCAACGATCAGATGCACGACGAATGCGAGCCCAAGAACGTGGGGTACAATTCCCGATTTGGCTCTGGAACTGGCTTACCACGTGTCACCCTGCCATACGCACAAGGCACGCGCGGTTGACTACCTCGCGCAGGTCCGCAAAGCAATGGTCCAGGATGTAGGCGCCCCTCCGATTCGGCTTCGGAAGCGTTGAAAGATGAGTGGAAGGATGCAGCTGCCGCCTGAACAAATAGTCTCCAGATAAGCGTGCATGTGTCGGGTTTTTGGGTTTGCACCGCTCGAACACCGTTACGCACACACTAGTTGAAGGGTCGTAGCGAAAAAGCGCGACCCACCGGTTAACGCACCACGCCCGGGCAGAGACGCCTGGGCGTTCGCGTTTATAACGGCAGCAATCGCAAGGGTTTAGAAACGCAAGCCAGCTCTCGCAGATCTCTGCCGACGCGCCTCTGCTCGTCCGCCAGCGGTTCCTTTGGCCCACCCGGCCCGCCCCGAACCGGAAAGTCTCGGAGTCTCAAACCTGCTCCGACCCGCGGGTTATAGCGCCTCATAACCAGCCGGTCGCGCTGTCGCGCGCTGCCATAACCAGACGCAAAGTAGCGAAACTGCGACCCGCGGGGGGCGAGTCCAGACAAACCCGTTGCCATCCATAATCGGCGCGGCGATCACACGGTTCCATTGCAACAGTTGGAGGTACGTACTGTCTGGCTGGCGTTCCCAGCCGACATCGTTGGTTCCGCTGCCCACGTGCTGCCGCCGGATAACGATGTGTTCCTGCTGCGGCTGGACATCGCCCTGGTAACCGAACAGCGGCACGGCTTCCTGATGAACTTCGATCTGCTCGGCGGCAAAGCCGCATTCGATGAGCGCCGCGACCAGCGCCTGCGGGTCACGGAACTCGGTCTGGCATTCGACGAAATGAGACATCATTTCTCCTTCTTTGAGGGAACAGGTAGCATCTTCGCTGAACGCTGACGTAAAGGCGGAAAGGCAACGGCGGCTACGTATGGCTTGAGTTCGTCGAGCAGTTCGAGAACGATTGGGAGAAAATCGTCGAGTTCGTCGGCTGATTCTCGATCCAACACCACCCAGCGCTTCTGCCGTTCGGTCGCCGTACCCCTCCTGATACGATTGCGGCGGCCAAGTCTTGACAAGTATCGGCTTGGTTCAACCTGCCTTGTTGGATGGCCTGGCAATCTTCTCCGTGGTTTCGACGTTGCTTGGAGAAAAACTTACAATCCAGTGTCTCGGTGTCTGACGTTCGCGCAATCAAAGAGTATGGGTGAATGCCGTATGCCCGACGAACATATTAAAGCAGAGCAGTTGCTAGCCAACGCCGCAGCCGGGGATGGGGCAGCTTGGGCGGCGCTGTTGCTGGTCCATCAGGAGCGCCTGACGCGGATGGTCGCGTTCCGCATGGACCCACGGTTGCGCGGGCGAATTGACGCGGCAGACATCGTGCAAGATGCGTTCGTCGCAGCGTGCTCGGATCGGGAGGCCTACTTTCGCACTCAGACGGTTCCGCTTTTTCTTTGGCTCCGTGGGGTGGTGAAGAACAAGCTACTTGAGGTGCATCGCCATTACCTCGGTACCCGCATGCGCGACGCGAAGCGCGAAATGCCGCTCGATGATCCACGTCAATCGGATGACACCTCCGCCGCGCTGTGCGCACACCTTACGGCAGGTTTAACCCGCCCGAGCGTCGCGGCGGTACGCAGCGAGGTCCACGCACGCCTGGTCACGGCGCTGAGCGCAATTGACTCAACAGACCGGGAGGTCCTGGCACTGCGACACTTTGAGCAGCTGAGCAACGCCGAGGCAGCACAGGTGCTGGGCATCCAAGAACGCGCGGCTGCAAAACGGTACCTGCGCGCGCTCGAGCGGTTCAAGGACATCTTGTCGGAAATGCCCGGAGGACTCACGGAGTTGCGGCCATGAGTGAACCCACTCCCGCCAGTGAGACCCAAGGGCGCGACGAGTTGCTCGCGGAGCTGGCTGACGACTTCCTCCGCCGCCACCGTGCCGGCGAGCGCCCATCCGTGGACGAGTACGCCCAAAAGCACCCCGAGCTGGCCGATCGCATTCGAGAGCTTTTTCCCACAGTTTTGTTCATGGAGCACTCGAATATCGGAGCCGCTATGGAGGTTTCGCCGCCCGCCGAACGCGTCGGCGCAACCATTGGCCGCTACAGGCTCCTGGAGCGTATCGGCGAGGGCGGGTTCGGCGTGGTCTTCATGGCCGAGCAGCAGTCCCCTGTCCGCCGAAAGGTCGCTCTCAAGGTCATCAAGCCCGGCATTGACACCCGGCAGGTCATCGCCCGCTTCGACGCCGAGCGTCAGGCGCTGGCCCTGATGGACCACCCGAATATCGCAAGAGTCCTCGACGCCGGCGCAACCGATTCCGGCCGGCCGTATTTCGTGATGGAGTTGGTCCACGGCGTTCCGATCACGGAGTTTTGCGACCAGAACCAGCTCCCCCCGCACGAGAGGCTGGAGTTGTTCACTCAGGTTTGCCGCGCTGTTCAGCATGCACACACCAAGGGAATCATTCACCGCGACATCAAGCCCACGAACGTGCTGGTGACACTGCACGAGGGCGCGCCGGTACCGAAGGTGATCGACTTCGGCGTGGCCAAGGCGACGGGTCAGCAACTGACGGAAATGACGCTGTTCACTCATTTCGCGCAGATGGTTGGCACACCGCTGTACATGAGTCCCGAGCAGGCGGAAATGACGAGCGTCGATGTTGATACGCGCAGCGACGTCTACAGCCTGGGCGTACTGCTCTACGAACTGCTGACCGGCACGACGCCGGTGACCAAAGAGCGCATCAACCAGGCGACATTTGACGAGGTCAGACGAATCATTCGCGAGGAGGAGCCGCCCAAACCCAGTACGCGGTTGAGCACGACCGAGGCGCTGCCAAGTATCGCGGCCAATCGGGGGTTTGAGCCGAAGAAGCTCAGCGGGCTGGTCCGGGGCGAACTGGACTGGATCGTCATGAAATGTCTGGCGAAGGAGCGCGCACGACGATACGAGACGGCGGTTGGCTTGGCGCGCGACGTCGAGCGCTACTTGCATGACGAACCGGTTCTGGCCGGTCCGCCCTCCACGGCCTACCGGCTGCAGAAATACGCCCGGAAGTACCGAAAGGCGCTGTTTACCGTGGTCGCGTTCGCGATTCTTCTGGTGGCGGCAACCATCAGCAGCATCGCATTGGCTTCTTGGGCGTTGCGGGAGCGCAACCACGCCGAAGTACAGAAGCAGTCGGCGGAGGCGAACTTCAAGAGGGCCCTAGAAGCGGTGGATCAAATGCTGACGCGCGTCGGAGAGGTCCAATTGTCGCACGTCCCGCAAATGGAACTGGTGCGCCGCGACTTACTTGAGGACGCGCTGCGGTTCTATAAGGAGTTTCTCAACGAACGAGGCGACCACCCTGTGGTGCAGGTGGAGGCAGCCAAGGCTTATCGGCGCGTGGGGCGAATTCAAGAACTGCTTGGGCAAAACGACGAAGCGGAAAGTGCCTACGCACATGCCGTGGCCCTCCTGGACAAGCTACTGATCAAATCTCCGAGCGATCCGTCGTTGCTCAACGAGTTAGTCAGCGTTCACCAGGGCCTGAGTTTGCTCCACCATGCCAACCGACGATGGCAGCAGGCGGAGGCGTCCCTGCAGCAGGCGACGAAACTCCTGGAGCAGTCGGAACCGCGGCCTCCGACGAACCTCCAAACCCGCGAAAACCTGGCCAGAAATTACTCCAACTTGGTGATGCTGTACCGGCAAATGGGCCGGCTGGAGGATGCGGAAACCGCATTCCTGGAAAGCCTTAAGATTATCGACAGCCTCTTAACCAACGATCCGACCAATGTCACTTATCGAAGTCTCCGTGCCACCTGCTACCAAAACATGTCGCTGGTTTACGGCGCGCAGGGACGCACGACCGAGGCAGTGACAACTTGCGAGAAAGCCCTCTACCTCAACGAACAATTGGTCCGCGACCAGCCAGAAGATGTGGAACATCGACGTCGACTGAGCGGAACGTACAACAATCTGGGAATTCACTACGCGCGGCATGGAGATTACGAGAAGGCCGAGGCGGCCCACCGCCAATCGCTCGCCCTCAAGGAATCCATCCAACGCGACTACCCAAACGTCGTCATGCATAAGGTTGAGCTTGCCGGAAGTTATAGCAATCTCGCCATGGAGATCCGCAGACGCTCTCCCGAAGAGGCTTTGGAGTGGGAGGCGCGGGCAATCAGCATCCTGGAATCCGTGTTGAAGGACAACCCACAGTATGCGGAAGCGCGCATGACACTGTTCAATGGCTTAATGGGCCGCGCATACGCTTTGCGACGATTGGGTCGCCATGAAGACGCTGCAGACGATTGGCGGCGGGCGATTGAAATCAGCGAGGACGACCCGCACATCAGTATGCGGCTGTATCGTCCTTTGGTTCTGGTCTTTCTCAAGGAGCATGCCCAAGCGACGGCGGGAATCGAGACACTGCTAGCGGAAGGCCACGATCACGGTCCCAACCTGACCCTGTTCGCCGAAGTGTACTCGCTCGGTAGCGCCGCGGTCGCCACCGACGAGCGGGTGCCCGCAGACCAGCGCGAGAAACTGGCCGACCAGTACGGCCGGCGCGCGGTCGAGTTGCTCAGGCGGGCTCGGGCCGCAGACCATTTTCGTGAACCCAGTCGATTGGCCGACCTCAATGAACAGAAGAACCTTGACGCGATCCGTTCACGTCCAGACTTTCAAGCGCTGATCGCCGAACTGGGGAACGTATCAACCACGGGCCCGCAATCCGATTCCCCCTGATGTGGCCGCGAAGCCGAACAGATGCTTATTGATGCGGAAGCCGCCTATCGTCGGGCGACCACCCTCTTTCGCAGCTTGAGTGCCGATTTCCCAGCATGCCAATGTACTGGAAGGTTCTGGGGCATCAGCTCCGCGAGAACCTTGCCCTTGTGGTGCAGCTTGTCCTTCAGGGCGTCGGCACGGACCTGCCCAACCGCTTGCTGCCCCGCGTTCTTGGCCCGTCCGCCCTTGGCGGACTCGATCACGGGTGAGACTCTTGTCGCCAAACAGGCCTCACCGGCCCTGCTCTTTCCCTGCGGCAAAGAAATGCCTGGTAATAACTCCTCGCGTCTGTCTCGGTCCCGCCCCCGCGCGCAATGTCAAGGTTAGAGTCATGTTCGATGCGGCCGTGACTCGGGCTTGCGGCGCATCGTCCGACTGTCTCGCGACAGGTGCTCCCAGTGAATCCAAGGTCGGCGCCTTGGTGCGCCCCCCGTCGGGGAATCTGCCACAGGCCCGGCACGGTTTCCAGGCCAAGCTTACTGACTTGGGCCGCAGGAGAGTGACATGTCGAAGTCGCTATTCACCAATTGCCATGGCTGGGCGGTGATGTTTGGGCTCCTGACGTTTTCGGGAACGACCGCACGGGCCCAGCTGATTGATTTGACCCAAGCGCCCAATGCCGCGGACGCGGGCATTGCGAAATCCCTGGAAGAACAAATCGGCGCCGGCCAAGGGGACGTCATGACGCCCTATTCGTCGTGGTACCTCATTCAACGCGATCCGTTTCGTTCAATTCGCCGTGGGCGACAGCTGTTTCAGCGCAAGTTCACTATCGCGCAGGGCGCGGGGCCACGCACTGGCGACGGAACCGGGGACATAGAAACCCAGGCTGCGATCGGAGCGGGATTGACCGACAGTTGCGCCGCGTGCCACGGTCGACCACGCGGCGCAGCCGGCTTCGGGGGCGACGTCGTCACGCGCCCCGACAGCCGCGACGCTCCTCACCTTTTCGGACTTGGGCTTCAGGAGATGTTGGCCGACGAGATCACCCGTGATCTCCGGCGTCTGCGCGACCGGGCGCTGGCGCTAGCGCAACACCGACGCAAGGACGTCACAACGAGGCTGCGGAGCAAGGGAATTCGCTTCGGTACTTTGACGGCGCACCCGGACGGCACCGTGGACACGTCGGGTGTTTACGGCGTGAATGACGATCTACGCGTGCGGCCGTTCTTTGCGCAAGGCAAGACGTTTTCCATTCGGGAGTTCATCGTTGGCGCGTTCAACGACGAGATGGGGCTGCAATCGCCCGATCCGGTTCTGCGCGCCGCTGCAAACGGCGCCGACGTGGTCTCGCCGACTGGGATGGTGTTGACCGGTTCCCTCGACACCTTCGAAGGCCCGCCGGTTACCGGCGCGGAAGACGATGGCGACGGCGACGGCGTGACCAACGAAATCCCGGCCGCGTTGATCGACCACATGGAGTTTTACCTATTCAATTATTTCAAGGCCGGCACCCACGAGCAAACCGCCCAGACACGTCGCGGCTATCACCTGATGGGAGCGGTCGGCTGTACCGACTGCCATGTGCCCAACCTTCGGATCGATCAGGACCGCCGCGTTGCCGATGTGGAGACCACCTATTCGGCCGACGAACCGGGATACAACCACTTATTTGCCACCGCCATGCCGTTATACGATTCCGTCGATGACGGCTCGGGCCATCCGGCCCTGAAACGCCCGCAGGGCGGGGAGTTTTGGGTCAGGAATATCTTCACGGACTTCAAGCGCCACGATCTGGGCCCAGCATTCCACGAGCGCAATTTCGACGGCACGATGACGACGCAGTTCATGACCGAACCGCTCTGGGGAGTGGGCTCGACCCCGCCCTACGGGCATGACGGACGAAGTATCAACCTAACCGAAGTCATCCTTCGCCACGGAGGGGAGGCTCAGCAGTCCCGCGACGCGTTCGCTGCGCTTCCTCTCAAGGACCAGCAGCAGGTATTGGCGTTTCTGAATTCGCTGGTGTTGTTTCCGCCGGACGACACGGCATCGAATCTGAATCCCGGCGACCCGAGCACGCCCGGCTATCCCCAGTTCGGGCATGGCAGCATCGCGCTGGGGGTGTTGTTCAACGACCCGAGCGAGAGCGAATAGCGCGCGACCCGGGCGGACCATGAATCAGGATGTCGGCATCCGGCGTGTCGCCGAGAAGTGCCGCAAAGGACCGGACCGTTCGCGTCCGAAGGATACCAGAAAAGGAGAGGTACACATGGTTATTTCGTTCCGCAACGAATTGGTTTTTTTCGCACTGGCGGTGTTCGGCATGTCCTACCAGTCGGGTTTCGCTCAGGACACGGCCTTCACATATCAGGGACGGCTCGACCAGTCCGGCTCGCCGGTTAACGCGGCGGCAGACTTCGAGTTTTCGTTGTTCGACGACGCAACCACAGGAAATCTCGTCGCCGGACCTGTTTCCGTTACAAATGTGGCAGTCGCGGACGGGCTGTTCACTGTCCAGATCGACTTCGGCGGTGCGGCATTCAATGGCCAAGGTCGTTGGCTCGGGATCGCGGCCCGCAGCCCGGCCGGAGCCGGACCGTTTACCACCCTGAGCCCACGTCAAAAGCTGACGGCCACTCCTTATGCGCTCAAGGTGCCGGGTGTGGACGGTTTCTCGCTGGACGCTGCGGACGGTAGCCCGACCGACGCGGTCTTCGTGGACAATGCCGGCCTGGTGGGCATAGGCACGACTACACCTCAAGCGCCCCTCCACCTGCTCACGGCCGACGAAGCAGTGCGCATCCAAGGCTCTTCCAGCGACGTAGACAATCAGGCCTACCTCACCTTCACGAATGGCGATGGCACTCGGATCGGTTACGTCGGCGACGGAAGCACGGGTGACGATTCTGTCTTCCTTGCCGCCGAATCCGGCGACGTGACGCTCGTCACCCAGGCGGGCAGATCACTGGTTGCGACTCCCTTGGGCGACGTCGGAATCGGGACAACAGCCCCTGTGGCAAAGCTGCACGTCGCGGGCGGTGACCTAATCCTTGGCGCTCCTGACGAAGAGTGGATTCTGCACGCACGGTCCCATGTCGGCGGTGACTTCTTCCAGATAACGGACCGGGACGCGGGTGATGGAAACTTCAAATGGGGTCAAGGTCTGACAATCGATGAGGCGGGCAACGTCGGCATCGGGACGGTAACCCCCATTGGCGGTCTTAACGTTGCCCGTGAGCCTCAGTCCTCGGGGGGCACCCTGGCGCTTGAGGGATCAACGCATACCTTCATGAGCTTCTATCCGCAGGGCAGAGGCGCAGGGCGCAAAGCGTGGCTCGGCTTCGGCGGGGCCGGCACCAACGAGATTTCACTTTGGAACGACGCCGGCCCCATCAACTTGGTGACTGCGCCGGGCTCGGCGACGCGCGTCAGCGTCCTTGAAATCACTGGCGCAGATCTGGCCGAGAAATTCCCGGCCTCCGAGTGTCTGGAGCCGGGAATGGTGGTGGCGATTGATCCGCAAAACCCAGGCAAGATGTGTCTGTCCCGGGGGGCGTACAACCGCTGTGTGGCCGGAGTGATCAGCGGCGCCAACGACTTCTCGGCTGGAGCCGTGCTGGGCAACCTGCCGGGCAGCGAAGACGCGCCGCCGGTGGCTCTCTCCGGTCGGGTCTATGTCCATTGCGACGCATCCGGCGCAGCGATCCAACCGGGCGACCTCTTAACCACGTCCGACACGCCGGGCCACGCCATGAAAGCGCTGGATCGGGAACGCTCCCACGGCGCAGTGATCGGCAAGGCCATGTCTGCTTTGCCGTCCGGCCAAGGTCTTGTATTGGTCCTGGTTTCACTTCAGTAGCGCGTTTGCGAATTATCGGCAAGACCCATGTAGGAGATCGAGTCATGAGTGACGCCTCATCCCCAGTGATCCAAAGCGGCGCTGTCGGCGCGAGCGATGAAGGGACCAAACATTTAACGAAGCGGCAAGTTGTCGTCACGGTGGCCATGTTCGTGCTTTGGACTGCGACGCACGTCCAAGCGGATCCCGCGCCGATTCCGCAGCACCTCGAGGTGTACGCAGTGGATTCAGGCCCCCACGATGGGGCCGGATCGCGGACACGGACCGCGTACTCGACCATCGTTGCGTCCCCGGATGCCGCGTGGCTGCAATTGCACTTTGGGGACTGCAAACTCGGTAAAGAAAGCTATCTTTTGCTCACCGGATTAGAGGATGGCGAACAGCAGCGACTGGATGCTAGAAGTCTGGAAGTATGGCAGCACGCGAGCGCCTACTTCAACGGCGACGCTGTCTCCGTTGACCTGTACGTCGCGCCGGGCGACGCCGGTGTTTCCGTGAATATCCACGAGATTGCCGTTGGCGATTGGGTCGGAGGCGAACCCAGGGGAGGTTGCTCCTGGGACTGCGGCATCTGTGATGGGGACGACCGTACACTGTCTGCTGACCCGCGTGTGGGGCGGTTGACCGGCGGCTGCACCGGGTGGATTGTTTCGAATGGAGCCTATCTGGCCGCCGGGCACTGTATCTCGCCTTCTGGCTCACTTGGTGGGCAGTTGCATTTCAATATTCCACTGTCGAATTGTGATGGGACGATCAACCATCCGGCGGTGCAAGACCAGTATCCGGTCCTTCAGGCATCCATCGTCGGACAAAACACCGCAGGTTGGGACGACTGGGCCGTTTTCGCCTGCGGGCCGAATTCCAATACCGGTCTACTTCCCGTCCAAGGCCAAGGGGCATTCTTTCGCATGAAGAATGACTTCACCTTTGGCGAGGCCCGGGTCACAGGATATGGCCTCGACGGCGACCCTGTCGGATGTACTGGAACCATGAATGCGTGGAGCAACACGCAACAGACACACAGCGGCAGTTGTGGTGTCGTCGAACCCCTGTTTCCCTACCTTGCCTACGGCATAGACGTCACTTGCGGGAATTCTGGCGGCCCACTCATGCTCGAGGATGGAAGCATGGCCCTCGGAATCATTTCCCGCTGCACTAACACTTGCACTTTTGGTTCGAATAAGGCAACCAGCTTCGCGAACAGCGCGCTTGAGAATGTCCTTCAGACTTTTCTCGGACCGGTCGTGGAGCACGTCGATGCCGGGCACCCCAGTTGGTCAGAGGGTGGAAACGTTTTCCATCCACACGACACCGTCTCTGCCGCAGTTGCCGCTGCCCCGTCGGGCGCATTGATCAGTATAGTCGCGGGGAACTACCCAGCCGCTGCGGGAAACACTTTCACGGCAGGCGCCGATGGCCGGTCGATGACGCTGCGGGCGCCGGTTGGTTTGGTTCGGATCGGTGACTGACGGGCATATTTCGCAATCGTTACATCCCGGCCGTGAGTGTCGCGGCATGGTTTTCCAGGCTGGCGAATACACAGTCTCAAGACGTCGGGCCGGGCAATCATCGCATCTTAGCGATGCAATGAATTGCGGCCCCGTCAACGGTTGAATCGCACAAATCGGAAAGGAAGTTGCATACATGTCCACAAAGCAAAAAGTCTGTTCAGTTGGGTGCATCGTTCTGATTTCCGCGGTATCGCGAGGCCTCGCTCAGGACTTCAATCTATCCTGGAACACGGTTGATGGCGGCGGGGCCATGCTTACCACCGGCGGTGGCTTTGAACTGTCCGGCACCATCGGTCAGCCAGATGCTGGCGCGATGACCGGAGGCGCCTTCGAGCTTGTCGGCGGCTTCTGGAGCCTGGCGTCTGCCGGTGCACCCTCAGCGCCAGGAGACTGTGATGCTGACGGCGATGTGGACCTGACCGATTTCACCTTCTTCGCAGGATGCCTCGTCGGGCCCGGTGGAGGACTGGGCCCTGAGTGCGGCTGTTTGGATTTGGACGGCAACGGCGACGTGAATCTGCTCGATTTTTCCGAGTTTCAGCTCGTCTTCGCGCCATGAAAGACACGCGGCACGGGCTGCTGGTGGTGTTCTTCAGAGGATTCGCCGTTCTAATCCAGCGCCACCCGCAGCTTCAGCCGCCCGGTCAGCTCGCTGACTTTCACCGAATCCAGCATCGAGTTCTTCAACATCAGACATGCCCGCGACAGCTTGGCGGCGACATCCGGCTGCTGGGCCAGATCCTGACCAGTTAGCCCGCTGATCTGCGCCTTCAGCCGGGCCAGCCTCTGCGCCGCGTCCTGATCGCCGAACACGTTCATGCTGTGGAACCGTTCGATGCGATCGCGGATGGCATTCAGCGTTTTGCCGCGCACTTGGCCTTTCCACGTGATCACCTGATCGCATAACTCCGCCACCTCGGCGCGAAAGCCCAGCACATATTTCTCGACGAACTGCTGACACTCGCGCTGCAGGTTCTGTTCCATCAGCCGGACCTGGGCATCACGCGCCCGGCGCTGCTCGAGCTCCAGCTCAATATCTTCTACCGGCGAAAGCTGTGGCGCGCCGGTCACCTTGAACGCGTGCCAGGACAGACTGAACTTGCCCGACAGGGCCAACGGCAGCGGGTATCATGCGTCCGGGATCTCGCTGTGCTGCGCTTGCGACTCCGTGCGCAGCGCAGGGTACTCGGCGAGGAACTGCTGGACCGCCTGGTTGAACTCGACCTTTAGCGCTTCGAGCTGCGCAATCACGGTCTCGACCTGGTTCCACGGCACGAAGTGCGCATGGGCGGCTGCGAACGGTCGCGAGTGCTTCTCCAGCGCGTGGCGGGCCTTCTTCTCGAACTGCTGAAAAACCTTGCGGGTCTGCGCCGGGTCGAGCAGGTCCTTGGTACCGAACGACGCAATCGCCCGCGCATCGATGCGATCGGGCGTCAGCTCCAGTTCGTAGGGCTCGTTACCCGCCCGGCAGGACCAGTAGCGGCACTTGACGACGAAGAGCATGCCAAGCTGATAGAGATTGATGGGTGCGGTATCGGGTGCAGCCGGGTCGGGCCGCACATTTGGCGCAGTGATGGTTGTCATTCAAGATCTCCTTGCGTACTGAATTGTCTGGAGAATCAGACCGGTCGCCGTCGGCTCCACGCGGCGGGCGGGCTGACGATGTCTTTGGCGCTGGGCTGACCTACTCTACTACGCTATCGGGCAGGCGCGATTCACCGGGCCCAACCGAGTGAAGTGGGCGATGACACGCTGGGAGCGAGTGCACTCCCGACGTGTATCCGGCCCGGATGCCCCGCCCATCGATCATGGTCGGCGGGCGGTGCTCAGAGTTTTCAACCTGATGTCGCATGGCGGTAGTGGCTTAAACTCTACGACGTCCATGTCGTTCAAACAGGGACAACCCGAGGTTATCATGTCGCCAGCAACTTCATGAGGCCCGGAATGTCAGACACGCTCGCCATGGCGTCCACCAGCAGAAGCCCGTGGGCCTGGATTCCCACGCTCTACTTCGCCGAGGGCATCCCCTACGTCATGGTGATGACCGTCTCGGTCATCATGTACAAGCGTCTGGGCATTTCCAATACCGACATCGCCCTATACACGAGCTGGTTGTATCTGCCCTGGGTGATCAAGCCGCTGTGGAGCCCGGTGGTCGACCTGATGGGCACTAAGCGTCTCTGGACCTTGATTATGCAGGCCCTGCTCGGCGCGCTGCTCGCCATGGTGGCGCTCTCTATTCCCGCACCCCGCTTCTTCCAGTACACGATCGCCTTGTTCTGGCTGATCGCGTTCGGCTCAGCCACGCACGACATTGCCGCGGACGGCTTCTACATGCTCGGCCTGCAGGAGCACCAGCAGGCCGCCTTTGTCGGCGTACGCAGCACGTCGTACCGGATCGCGATGATCGCGGGCGAAGGTGGGCTGGTCGTCCTGGCCGGAATGCTCGAAGAGCAGTTCGGCCAGCTACGGACTGCCTGGGAGATCACCCTGCTGGTGGTGGCTGCGGTGGTTTTGGCGGAATTCGGCTACCACCTGATTGTTTTGCCCCGGCCAACGGCGGATATCCGTCGAAGCCGCAGTCAACACCAGGCCTTCGCTGGCGAGTTCCTCAGGGTATTCTTGGACTTCTTCAAGAAGGATCGAATTGCGGTCATCCTTGCATTCCTGTTGATGTTCCGCTTCGCCGAGGCCCAACTCCTGAAGCTGATCTACCCCTTCCTGCTGGACGCGCGCGCCGAGGGCGGCCTGGCCCTGGACACCGGTCAAGTCGGACTCATCAAGGGTACGGTGGGCGTGTCGGCGCTGCTGTGCGGCGGAATCTTGGGCGGCTTGCTGATCGCGCGGCACGGCCTGCGCCGCTGGTTATGGCCGATGGTGTTGATTATGCACCTGCCAAACCTGGCGTTCGTGTACCTGGCCTACGCTCAACCCACCAGTCCCTTGCTCATCGGTGCGATTGTGGCTGTCGAGCAGTTTGGGTTCGGCTTCGGCATGACCGCGTACACGATGTACATGATCCTGGTGGCGGAAGGCGAACACAAGACAGCCCACTACGCGATCTGCACGGGTTTTATGGCCTTGAGCATGATGCTGCCAGGCATGTACAGCGGCTGGCTCCAGGAGAATGTCGGCTATCGGTATTTCTTCATGTGGGTGGCCGTCTCAACCGTCCCCGGTTTCCTTGTCGCGGCGCTGGTGAAGATCGCTCCCGACTTTGGAAGGAAGATCACCGCAAGCCGCGGGACGCCGGTCATGTCATCTGCAGAGCCCTGAGTGAAGCAGACGCCTTCCGTCCTCTACGCGACCTCATCGGCTGGAAAGCTCCACCGGCGGCGTATCCCGCCGCAGGTATGCGCCATCCGCGCGGGTAGAACACTCAGCGTCACCGGCCATGGTCCGAGGCCGACTTGGCCAATATCACGACGTCGCGTCCACCGAAAATCTGAGGCTCGTACTGCGCTCGGCCGACTTCACGCATGCCTTGGGCACGGTAGAACGCCGCTGCGCTCTCCGCAAGCGCCGCCACCGTCAGCTCCGTGAAGCCAGCGTCATGGATCATCGACTCGGCGGCCTGGAAGAGCGCTTTGCCGATGCCGAGGTTGTGATGCGACGGATGAACGTACAGCCGAGCGATCTCGTTCTCACGAATAGCCGCCATGCCAAGGATGCTACCGTCCGGGCCACGAGCCACGAGATGCGGGCGCGTTCGCGACTCTTCCCGCAAGTTCTCGGGGCTGGAGCGCGGGCCAACCAGGAATGCGCGCTGCCGTTCCGTAAACCCCTCGCGGTCGGCCAGCCAGTTGAAGCATGCCCGAAGCAGCGCGCTGACCTCAACATGATCCGCGTCCGTCATGGGCTCAATGTGCATGCGGACATCATACACTTGTTCGCAGGCAATGACCTGTTTTCCGAAAAGACAAGGGCGGGTTGAGGTCAGCCTGGCCAGCGGGCCTTGCACACGCCGTGCCTCGTTCCGCTTGCATAGACAGACTCCGAAGTTGCCCGCCGGTGCTCTGAATACGACCGCCGCGCACCAGAACATCCAACTCATTGCCGACGAGTTCGGCGAACTGCTGGCTGGTCGAGGCGAACCCGAGGGTCCGGGCGACCCAGCGTGTAAACGCTGTCTGAAAAACGAAGCATTTGGCCTCGGCCAGTCGGATCGCGGAATCGGATACATCAGGTACAATTCAAACCACGAGTCGGCATACTGCAATCCGCGCGTTCCCCCGGAAGCTGCGGCCACGGGTCAGCGTCTCGTGAGCGCAGCCTGTCAAACAAAAGCTCGGTCGCTGCTGGGCGGGACCGTGCGACACTTGAAGGAGAATGATATGAACCGATACGTACTGCTGCTGAAATTCACCAACAAGGGCATCGCCGCAATCAAGGACTCGCCCAAGCGGGCGGCCGCGTTCAAGGCCGTGGCCAAGAAGGCTGGCGTGACGATCGAGGCCCAATACTGGACCATGGGCGGTTACGACGGCGTCATCATCCTGAACGCACCCGATCAGACCACCGCCGCCGGACTGGTCCTCGGCCTGGGCAAGGCCGGGAACGTCACTACCTGCATGCTTCCCGCGCTGGACGAGAAGACGTTCAAGGCGGCGCTGAATAAGATGACGTAGGCTGGTGCGGTTGCTTGCAAGGGATGCCATGCACCTGCGGAAGGCATCGGGAGTCTACTCATGGGTTTTTTCTGGGATCTAATCCAGCAGAGCCAACTTCACGACCAGAAGACCAAGACCGGGAGCCTGGAATCGAGGCTTGTGGAACTCGAAAGCGAGCTGCGGCGAACCCAACAGGTGCTTCACACGCTCGTGACGCGACTTGAACAGCATTTTGGGGAGGACATCGATCGAGACGGGCAGGTCGGATGAACATCTCCGACAACGCATGTACGCCCGTGCGGAGCAAACGCTGCGGCAATCCGCGCCGTCCTCCCGTTGATGTTTGGCGCGGATCGCGCAGCCGGACTATCAGCAGCAGCCCGGGGAGCAACGGAGTCCTCTACTGCATAAGCCGGACCGGGGATTTCTTCGACAACATCATGGCCGAACGCGACTTTGGCCGGCTGAAGACCGAGCCGGTGTACCACGAGCGTTACGCCTCCTGGGCCGAAGCGCCGGGATCGATCTTCGAGTATCTGGAGGTGTTCTACAACCGCAAGCGGCGACACAGTTCCCTGGGTCACCTGAGCCCTGAGGTGTTCGAGATCGCCAGAAAATGATGAGAATAGCGCCCGCGAAGCAGGGGAAACGTCGCATCCGCCCAAGCGCTAAATTTTTCAATCGGCGATGCACATGACTGGCTGCGTAGTTGGTGCAGGATGCAACCGGGGAGGACAAGGCGGCGCGCGCGTTGCCGATGCCTTCTGCGACAGACTTGAGCCGCGCTTGCCGAGGCGCGGTCCTGATTGCCGTTAGCCCTCGGGTGCGTCCTTTCGAGCATGCCAGGTATTCGTCAAGAAGCGCTACAGGTCACTCGATTGAGATGATTGCAAACAGATGTTGCGAATGAAACTGCGCCAGGTGCGAACTGGTAACGAGTGAACAATGGATGCACTCCTGGAAATGCTGACTCGCGGGGCAAAGCAGCTCATTGCACGTGCGGACGGGCCATTGCACTTTCGGTTGCTGATCATGCCGGTCGTGGTCACGGTCCTCGCGGTTCGCGCCGGCTTGAAGGACGCCCGAGAAGGGCAGCCGGCGTTTTTGTGGGCTGTGCTGCTCAATCGAGCAGATCGGCCACGGCTGCTGCGCTCGGCGTTTAAGGACATCGGCAGAATATTCATCGTGGCCGTTGTGCTGGACACGGTGTACCAGCTCCTTGTTCTGCCGGCGTACTACGTGCTTCAGGTGTTGATTGTCGCCGTGTTGTGTGCCGTTGTGCCTTACGTGGCGTTCCGAGGTCCGGTCACGCGCCTCACGCGCCGCCTGTACCGGAAGTAGGCGACGACCGGCGATCTGCCGACGGGTCAACTGGTCGAAAACGACCCGACTAGGTTTTTCGGTTCATCGTTGCGGAAACCACTGGTGACTAACTGCGTATTGCCGAACCGCGGCGTTTCGGCTACCCGTCTCTCAACCGGAATCAACTGGTTTGGCTGTGGCGCAGAATCTGGAGCGTGTTGATAACTTCCGTACTCGCAACGCGAATAGCAATTCCTAGAGCATTTTCGATTTTCGTCTAGCGCGTTCATCGCCACTTTAGTGGGTTGGTGTGTAGCCAGCAAGGAGGCTGCACATGGAAGCGTACTCGATGGATTTGCGTAGACGGGTGCTTGCGGCGTGCGATGCAGGCAAGGACACGCGTGAGGTTGCCAAGCAGTTTGGGGTTTCTCCAGATTGGGTCCGCCGGCTGAAGCAGCGCCGGCGCGAGTCTGGTGAGATCGCCGCGCGCAAACAGGGACGTCGCAAGGGCGGACCAGTCCAGCGCAAGCGCCTGATCGCGCTGCGGCGCCTGGTTCGGCTGGCGCCGGACGCAACCCTCGCGCAGCTGGTACACCCGTCGGACCGACCGAAGCGACGTCGAGAGGCTCATTCTTCTCGATGAATCCGGGGCCAAGACGAACATAACGCGGCGTTACGATTGGGCTGAACGTGGGCTGCACTGCGTCTTAGATGTTCCCTACGGCCACTGGGAGACCACCACCATGATCAGCGCCATCCGCGCCCGGGAAATTATCGAGAGCGCCACGCTGGTGATCGAGGGGCCGATGAACGGCACCATCTTCCGGGAACACACCGAGAATATGCTCGCACCGGCGCTGCAGCCAGGCGACATTGTGGTCAAGGATAATCTCGCAGCACACAAGGTGGGCGGTGTGGCGGAAGCGATCGCGGCGCGCAACGCAGGGCTGTGGTACCTGCCTCCGTGTTCACCGGATCTCAATCCGATTGAGAAGCTCTGGTCGAAAGTTAAGCAGAAAGTACGGAAGCTGGGTGAGCGTACCTGGCGCGGACTTGTCGACGCCATCGCGCTCGCGTTTCGCCAAGTGAACCTTAACGAATGCCGCAACTACTTTCGCAGCTGCGGATACGCGACACGTTTCTCAAAAACGCTCTAACGCAAGGGTCTAGCGGCGATCGCCGACCACCCCATGTCTCTGGCCGCGCGCCTCCGTTCGCCCGCCAGCGCCTCATCTCGCCGCTTCGCCTCGTCCCGGACCGCAAAGTCTCGAAGTCTCAAACCTGCTCCGACCCGCGAGTGTTCGCCGGCGCCTGCGCGGGCGAGGTCAGTTGCCGGGAAGGTTCCGGACGCCGATCTGCTTTTCCACCCGCTTGACGTTCCCGGCTGAGTCGAATTTGACCTCGAAGCTGTCGGAGTTGCTGTAGATGTAGATGAAGGCGAATCCGCCTTCAAGCGCGCCGTCCTGGACGTTCTGCTCAATGGCCGCCCTGTTGAAATCGACCTCGGGGCCCGGCTTCCATTCGACTTGTTCCTGGCCGCTGGAGAACGTGTAAATCTCTTTCTGGTAAATGGAGACTTTCTTCGGCTCGGCGACAGCGAGAACCTCGGCCATCGTGGAGCACTTCTGCACTTTGGCCATGGTCTTCTCGCACTCGGCGGTCGGGCTGTAAAACATGCCGGAGTAGTACGCGACGGCGGCCATACCACCCCCCAATACCAAGAGGCCCAGCAACAGCTTCATGGTGACCCTCGCTTTCTTGAATGTGGACCGCATTCACCTGCGGAACTCTCTGACGGGAAATGCGCTGGCCGGAAGTGTACCTCGCGGCGGTGGGGGGGACAACAGAGGGCGCCAAGCTGCGGAGCCAGCCTGGGCCGCGACATTTCCGCGCAGGATGACAGATCGGGCTGACCGGGTTGCTCAGATGCGCGTGGCCTGGCTTGAGTGGGACTCATGAGCCCGGCACGTAGCCGGGCGGTGTCTTGTCCCAGGCGTAGCCGTTGCGAGCCATGTCAAAGCCGCGCTGGAAAAGCAGGCTCATGTACTCCTTGTCGAAAGGCTCCTTCGATTCCGCCTTGAAGTCGTGGGGGATGTACGCAAGATTGAAGTCCACGCCGTCGCGCTGAGCATCCAGGTAGATGCGGTACAGATCGCCGATTCCTTGGGTGTGGATCAGCGCGCTGATGGCACGGCCGGCGATGGACAGTGTACGGCGGTCGACCTGCGCCCAATCAGGATCCAGCCGGGCGTTGCGGATGATCCACGCTCGCCGGTCGCGCTGGATAGCTTCAGCCCGCGTGGCATCCGACAGGTTGAACGAAGGAGGATACAGGAACACCTGCGTCATCGCGCCGCCGTCCACGTGCATTTCCTGGTAGGGCTTGCCATCCACTTCCACGTCAAACATCACCGGTGGAAATGCTGCGGGAATGGACGCGGACGCAATCAGGATGCTGCGCACCAGTTCCAACGCCTTGGGGTGACCGCTCGCGGCGATTTCGCCGATGTTCCACAGGACCGCGCGGCGGGCATCAATATTGGTTGTCCCAATGACCAGAACCCGGCCCGCGTGGTGCTCGGCCGCGATCGCGGCAAGGAGTTTTTCGTCAACATATTTGGCCAGCGTGTTCCACATCGGCCGATTGTCGGCCATCGCGTCGTTGTAGACCGCGGCGAGGAAGCCGCGCTTCTTGAGCAAGTCGCGAGTTGTAATCTGCGTGTAAACCTCGCGCAACACGCCGTCGTATTCCGGTCCGGCGAATGCGAAGGGCGCGATCAATGCGCCGGTAGAAATACCGGTAATCAGCTTGAATCTTGGACGGTCGCCCGCTTCGGTCCAGCCACAAAGAAGTCCAGCGCCAAACGCACCGTTCGCACCGCCACCCGACAGTGCGAGAAACTCGGCGCGGGGCATCGGTCCGGTGTGTCCCGCCTTCGCCAGCGCCGCCTGCTCCCGATGCACCGAGTCGATCATTGCCGCGTAGAACTCGGGATTCAAATCCGACCCCCACGTGCGCATGCGGGCGCTCATGCCCGGTATGATTGCCCGATCCTGCAACTCGTACGGCACAGCTGGACCGCGGCGCGGCGCCGCGCATCCCGCCGTGATTGGCAACGCAAACAGCAGTCCGGAAAGGGCGGCCAGGCAAAGTCGTCGGCGTAGCATGCGTAACTCCTATTGCGAGATTGACGGATTCACCATGTAGCAGCCTGAATTTTCTACCGTTCGAGTTCCGCGAACAGCCGGCTGTGTTGGGTTAGTTGCAGCGGCATGAACCAAATCGCACGAATACTCCACCGGGTGTTCTCGACAGACACGACGGAGGTGCGTCGGCCACCGCATCCGGTGATCAATCTACGACCGACCCGATCGGCGTCGACCATGCATGCAGTATAACCCGCCATCTTTCCTACCACCAACGCCGTGCTCGGGCCGCAACCGGCTGATAAGCTGGGCGAACTGTCGTGCTTCAGGATGGCAGGGACGTCGACTGACGTTGGCGGCCTGTCTAAGGAATTCGCGCGATCCCGTGCTCGGGGCGTGCATGAACGGGAAGCAGGCAAGGATTTTTGAGGTGCAGCACGGAGTTGCGAGCCACTGGGGCCACCGACTGAGGTGGAGCCGGCGCGAAGGTCCGCAAGGAGTACGTCGCCCCGGTGAGCGCACCGGAGGCGGATGGGCCGACGCGCGGGCATGCGCCATCGACCACCTTCGCCTCATCCAGTGCAGGGACTATTTCCACGACGGCGGATTCTCGGCGAAGTCATCAGGAATCCGCTAGATGCCCGACTCCATGAAGCTGAGCGCGGCCGGCCCGGCCAGGACCACGAAGATCGCCGGGAAAATGAACAGGATCAGCGGGAGCATCAGCTTCACCGCGCATTGCTGCGCGCGTTCTTCGGCTGCCTGCCGTCGCTTGGTGCGCAGCGTCTCCGACTGGTTGCGCAGCGCCCGCGCGATGCTCGTGCCGAAGCGCTCCGCCTGATTGATCATCGCGACCATCGCGCGGAGTTCGTCCACCATCGTGCGCTGCGCGAGATTCTCCAGCGCCTCGCTGCGGCGAATACCCATCTGCGTCTCGAGGATCGCGATCTGCAGTTCCTCGCTCAGGTCCGGATGCACGTTGCGCAGCTCGTCGCTCACGCGTTGAATCGCCGCATCCAGGCCGAGCCCGGCCTCCACCGCCACGACCATGAGGTCGAGCGTGTCGGCCAATCCGTGCTTGATCTTCTCGCAGCGCTTTTTCGCCACGCTCGCCAGCCAGGCATTCGGCGCCATGAATCCCAGGGCGGTGCCGCAGACGACCGCGCCCACCGCGTCCGCCAATCCGTAGCCCTTCATCCACGCGAAGAGGCCGCCGGCAACCAGACCGGCGATGCCCACGAGCGTCTTGCTTGCAAGGAAAGTCTGCGACGCGTTCTCGCGGCGAAAGCCGGCGCTGCACAATTTCTGCCGCAGCTTGGACATTTCCGCAATGTCCTTTGGCATCACCGGACGCACGGCGATCGGCGCGACCTTGCGCACCATCCGCGCCGTCATCGACTGCTTGGCCTGTTTGCGAATGTCCGCGACGGGGTCAGTCGACTTGCGTCCGATCATCCGGCGCTTGACCCGATCCTTTTCGTCGCTCTTGGAGGGCATCAGCGCGTAGACGATCAGCGCGACGCTGACCACGGCCAGAATGGGTATCACAATCGTGGGCATGAAAGCACCTCACCTATCACGGTAAAAGCTTTATTCAGCGCCTGTCGCGTCGACCGCTCACACCTTGATGTTCACAATCCAGCGGATCATCGCCAGACCCATGAGCTGCATACCGATCGCCACCGCGAGCAGGATCTTCCCGCTCGGGTGCGTCCAAAGCATGCTCGCGTAGTCATAGTTCAATTTGACCGTCGCTCCGAAGACGATGATGGGCAGGGCGAACAGCACCCATCCGGACAGTCGGCCTTCGGACGTCAGACTCTGCACCTGACCGAACAGCTCGATGCGTCCGCGCACCACACCGCTGATCTTGTCGAGAATTTCGGCAAGATCGCCGCCCGTCGTACGCTGAATAAGGACCGCCGTCACGAACATGCGCACGTCGAGCGAGTCGACGCGATCGGCCATGGCCAGCAGGGCGTCTTCGATCTTCAAGCCCAGGTTCTGCTCGTGGAAGACGCGACCGAATTCGCCGCTGATCGGATCGGGCATCTGCTCCTGGATCAGGTGGATGGCGCTGGCCAGCGAGTGGCCGGCACGCAGGGCCTGGGCCATCATTTCAAACACGTCCGGGAGCTGGCCGACCAGGCGCTTCATGCGCCGTTTCCGCCGGAACGAAACGTAGGAAATCGGCAGCATGAGCACGGAGATGAAGACACCCACCGCGGCCAGCACGCTGAAATCAAGCAGGATCAGACCGGCTGCGAAGATCATCCCCGCGGCGAACAGGTTCGCGAGCATCTTGGGCGCGGACCAGGCGAGATCGGCCTGGTCGAGCATGGTCTGCAGCCGCGGAATAAACGAGAGCTTGCCGAACGTCCGCTGAATGAGCGCGCCGGCATCATCGGCGAGGTGGTCGCGTTTGAGGATGGAGATGGCCTCGGTCTTGCGGGCGCGGGCGGTCTCGCCGCGCAGGCGGTCGAGCACCTTTTTGCGCTCGCCTTTGCGCGTCTCCATGACGACCTGGTAGATGCCGTAGCTGAGCAGTACGGACCCGACGATGGGCAGCGCCATCTGCAACAGGTTCATCTGGGCCAACAGCGGACTCATGTCAATCACCATTTTCAAATTCCGGTGCGCCGTGCCGCGGACCCGCCGCGGCTGAGCGACCGGGCCCTAGTCCACGTCGTCGCGCACCAGCACGCGCCGCTCAAACATGTCCGGGTCAACGTTGCAACCGGAGGACTTCAGCCGTTCGAGGAACCCGGGGCGCAGGCCGGTGGCCACGATCTGTCCATATGCCTTGCCGCCCGACGACACGCCGAGCTGTTCATACTTGAAAATGTCCTGCATGGTGATGGTGTCGCCTTCCATGCCTTGCACTTCCGTCACGCTGACGATCTTGCGCGGTCCGCCTGAGAGGCGCTGAGCCTGCACCAGCAAATGAATCGCGGAGGCGAACTGCTGCCGGATGGCCCGCAGCGGCAATTCGAAGCCGGCCATCATGACCATGGTTTCCACGCGTTGCACCGCGTCACGGCAACTGTTCGCGTGGATCGTGGTCAACGAGCCGTCGTGGCCGGTGTTCATCGCCTGGAGCATGTCCAGGGTTTCCGCGCCGCGGCACTCACCCACCACGATGCGGTCGGGACGCATACGCAAGCTGTTGATGAGCAGGTCGCGGATGGTGATGTGCCCCTTGCCTTCGATGTTCGGCGGTCGCGATTCCAGGCGCACAACGTGCGGCTGGCGCAGGCGGAGTTCCGCCGCGTCCTCCATGGTCACGATGCGGTCTTCCGACGGAATGAATGACGACAGGTTGTTGAGCAGCGTCGTTTTTCCGGAGCCGGTACCGCCGAGAATGATGATGTTCAGGTGCGCGAGCACGCAGGCCTGCAGGAAATCCCTAAGTTCGGGCGTACAGGATTTGAAGCGAATGTAGTCGTCCCAGGTCAACGGATCGGCGCCGAAGCGGCGAATGGAGACGCTCGGCCCGTCGATGGCCAGCGGGGGGATCACCGCGTTCACACGCGAGCCGTCGGGCAGACGCGCGTCGACCATCGGCGAGGTCTCGTCGCAGCGCCGGCCCACCTGGCTCACGATCTTGTCGATCACGTGCATCAGGTGGCCGTTATCGCGAAACTTGACGTCGGTGAGGTCGATGCGACCGTTGCGTTCGACGTAGATCTGCTTCGGCCCGTTGATGAGAATATCGCTGATCGTCTGGTCGGCGAGCAGCACCTCGAGCGGGCCGAGGCCGAAGGTCTCGTCGAGCACCTCGCTGATCAGGCGCTGGCGTTCGTTGAAGTTGAGCAGGGTGTTTTCCTGCTCGCAGAGTTTCTCGACGATTTCGCGGACCTGGGCGCGCAGTTCGCTCTCGTCGCCCACCATCCGCGTCATGTCGATCTGGTCGACCAGCTTGCGGTGCAGGCGCTGCTTGAGTTCGTTGAACTGGTCCTGCTTTTCCGTTGCTCCCGGCAATGGCTTGGACGCCTTGGAGGCGGATGTGGACTCCCCTGGCTTGTCCACCTTCGCCTTGGGAGGCGGCAATTGTACGGTGGTTCGCTTTCCAAACACGGCTCAGCCCTCGACGTCCCCGTTATCGTGCCCGACGCGCCCGCGGCGCGTTTCGTCAGAAGATTTTGCTCAGCAGACCGCCGCGCTTCCGCGCCGCAGCCGGTTCCGTCGGCAATAGGCCCGACGGATCGTGCAGTTTCTCGGCGATGGCCCGGATGGACTGCCGTACCTTGCTCTTGGGCGCGCTGGAGGCCAACGGTTCGCCCACGTTCATCGCGGCATTCACGGTTCCCCAGTCGTCCGGTATCTGGGCGAAGACTTCCATGCCCAGGGTGTTGTTCACATCCTCGAGATTGATACCGCCGCCCTCACAACCGATGCGATTGCACACCAGGCGCATGCGCTCCAGGTTGAAGCCCGCCTCGCGCATGCCTCCGAGCATGCGGTGTACGCTGCGCACGGTCGGCACGACCAGCTGGAACACGATCAGGTTGTAGTCCGCGATATCCAGCACCGCCTTGCTGCCGTAGTCGAATCGCGTGGGACCATCCACCACCACGTAATCATGGAGCGCGGTCAGCGCGCTGAGCACGCCGACGCAGTGGGCGGCGGTGATATTGTCGGCCTGCGAGAAGTGCAGGGGCCGGCTCAGCACCCGCGTGCCCGAGTCGTGGCGGATCAATGCCCGCTCGATCATCTGCCGCTCGAGTTGCTCCGGACTGTCGCACAGATCCGCCATCGTGTAGGTGGGGTCAACATCCAGCGTCATCGCCACCTGTCCGAATCGATGATCCAGATCGACCACCGCGACGGAGCCTTCCGCGAGGTCGCTCAACTCGACCGCCAGATTGACCGCCAGTGACGTCGCCCCTACGCCACCGGCGCCCCCGATGACGGTAATGAGCGAGCCGTGCTTCTCCACGGCTCGGGCCGAACTCGAGACCTTGCCGAACGCCTCCGCCAGGACCGACGTGTCGATCGGCTTAGTCAGGAATTCGCGAATTCCGCCGCGCATCGCCGACAGGATGAGTTGCCCGTCGGTCGATTCGGACACCGCGAATATCGGAACTTCGACCTCACCCGCCGCGAGTTGCGCCAGAATCGGCAGCACCATTTCCGGCGCAGGATCCAGGTGCGCCACCAGTACGTCGCAGCGAAAGCGCTCAAGCGCCTGGGGGAGCAACGCGGGCTCATCCACTTCGGCGATGATCTTGACGCCGGCCAGGCCCAAGAGCGTGGAACGCAACGTCGCGGCGAATGACTCGTCGGCGTTGAATACGACGATGCGTACCGCGGACATCGAGTACTCCCGGAATTCGGACTGCCCGCTTCGCATCAACGGCGGCGGCCCGCGTGAGCCGCGTCGCAGCGGCGGACTTTGCGGATCGTCTGTCGTTGGCGGCGGGACCGATGCCCGTATCCCCACCATACCGTGCAACCATCCGAATCATCCGCGCTGGCGGGCTCTGCGCCGCCGCGAGTCAGTCAAGCTGACGCGCAACCGCGCGCGGGATGATTCGGCAATGCCTACTGCTATTCAGTATCGACCATTCGCGAAAGGTGATTTCGCAACTCCCAGTATCGCAAGCACGTTCTGCCGAGTGCTTTTCGACTTCCGATAATGCGCCAGACCCTGGGGAATCCTGAGCCGGGCCACCCGGATCGTCGTCGGTGCGAGGTCCCGCGCGCACGGACGGCCCGCGAATGCGGGCCGTCCAACTTGCCTGCGTCGCCCGCGCAGCGGTTTAAACCTGAGCCGGTGCGGGAATCGGGCGTCGTGGATCCACACCAGGCGATCGATCTGGCCAGGCAATCCACTTGGCCCGCAGGTTCTCCAATCTTGACGAAACTCAGCGGATCAGTTCCACCGGTCGGCCACCGCCCAGGGACTGGAAGATGGCTTCGAGCTGGGCACTGTAGTCGGCGATCGTGCCTTCCGCGTGGAAGTGCAAACCCGAGCCCATCGTCGCGAGCTCTTCCATCAGATCCTCGTCGGAACTGAAGCCGACGCTGACAGCGAAGATGCGGATGCCTTCGGATACGGCGAGCGCGGCCTGCTGCTGCGTGTACGCGACACCGCCGGTCTCATTGCCCGTCTGGCCCGTGGCCGTCACGTTGGCCTTGCCGTCGGTGAGCAGAAAGATGAACTTGCGCGCGTTCGGCCGGCCCCGCGGTCCATTCAGTTCTTCCCGGGCGCGAAGGATTCCGCCGCCGGTGTTCGTCCACTGGTCATAATGCGCCGCCTGCATCTCGTTGAGGCGATCGCGCACCTCTTCGTAGTTGCTGGTGAGATCGACTTCGTGGTACGCGCCGGTGTCATAGACCTCGAGCGAAAGCTGATCGTCCGACTGCAGCGTGTACAGCGTATCGACCAGGTGTCCGACCGCGTCCTTCACCGCCTGCATCGGCTGAGTGGGCGCGCCCGCCAGTTCCGGCGTTTCGCTGTGCCGCGGCCGGCGCTCCATCAGGTAATTGACAAAAGTCTTGATACCGAAGCGGTAGCGGAACTGCGAATTCGCCCGGTACATCTGCGACCAGGTCTTGTTCATGTAGTTGTCGATGTAGTCCGTCCAGATCGTCTTGGACTCGTTCATCGAACGGCTGCCGAACGCCTCGGTCCAGGTTAGTTCGCCGGTGCCCAACCAGGCGTTGCCGTTTCCGGCCTGCGACGAACTGATACCAAGCTGCTGCCAGAGACCTCCGGGGATTCCGCTGTCCCAGCGGGCCAGGCCAAGGGCCACCGCGACGCGCTCGTCCCAGGCGCCGTCGCCGTCATACGCGCTCGACATGATCGCGTTGATTTCGGCTTGGATGTAACCGCGCTCCGCGAGCGCGTTCGTGAGGAACGAGTTGGACCATGACTGGTACTGCGGCAGGCGAATGAGTCCTGCGTCGGTCGTCGGGTTGTAGTCCGCGTCAACGACTTCCGTACCGAAGCCCAGTTCCTTCATCAGGCCCCAGGCCGGACCCGCCAGCGGCGTCGAGCCGTTGTCCGGTTCCAGCAGATCGAAACCGTCGGGATTCACGCCGTCCGTATCGTCGATTCCCGTGGGAAAGCCGTCCCACACGTCATACAGGTTGATCGCGGACCCTTCGGCCATGTCCTTGTAGTAACCCAGCTCGCTGTCGTCGGTATGTGAACCGGAAAGGTCGGCGACGATGGCGATGTCGCGCGGAACGAGCATGGCCACGGCCTCGGCTTCAAGATCCTTCTGGTTGCGCCCGAAGATGCGCGCGAAGTAAAGCGTCAGCGCCCGGTTGGCGGACTCTTCGCTCATGCGCACACGAACGCGGACCGCGTCAGGCGTGGACGATACCGGCACGAAGTCGAAACTGCCGGTCGTGGCGTTGTAGACCGCGCGTCCGAATTCGACGTCCGCCGCGTCCAACGCGAGTTCCGCCACTTCCTGGCCATACACTTTGTTCTGGCGCGTCAGGCGTTCCGCCTCGGCGCGGGCCAGGTCCATCGGTGACAGTGTGGCGTGGGAATAGTCGGCGAGCTTGGATGCAGCCGCGAGCGCGGCGGCGTCGGCGGTCTTCTGCAGGTCCGCTTTCGCGTTGTACATCGCGCCGACGTCGATCGTCAGCGCCGCGAAGCCGATAATCAGCGTCATGGCGACGGCGACCTGGACTGCAACCAGGCCGCGGCGCCGATCGGTCCGGCGGAAACTTCCGCGCAATAAAAATCTGGAAAACATGGCTTCTCTCCCTCCTGACTTCGTGTTGCCGGGACGCGTCGAGCGCCGGCGGGTGACGGGGTCATCGTCACCCCGGATTGCGGCGTACAATCTGCCGCGGTACTCCTTGCCGGGCGGCTGTTCTTGCGGTTCGTGTGCCGCGCCCAGCCGTAATCATCCGGTCACGCCCGAGCGGGTGGAACGGCCCGGCAAAGGACGCCGGCGAGTGGATCACTCGCCGGGCGCCCGTTGCGATTCTTCATAGATCAGCTGCGGTCGAAAATCCCCAAGGTCCGTGGAGCGAGATTTCTTCCGGCTGACTGTTCAGCGGGGGGGCCGACTCGCCGCCACCGTTATTGGGCAACGGCTCGCCTTGCTCCTCCTTCTTCTCGAAGGTTCCTTCTCCCTCCAGCAGTCCCAAAGCATACAATTCAAAATCATTGGGTGACGCCATATCTTCACCCGGAACTTTCGGGACCTGCTGCGGATCCATGGGGCTGATAATCTCGGGCGTCACCAGCACAACGAGTTCGGTCTGGCGGCGCTGGTACTCCACGGAGCGGAACAGCGCGCCCAGCACGGGCACTTCGCCGAGTCCGGGGAGCTTGTTCGCGATGCCGCGCACCTGCTCGCTGAGCAGACCCGCGACGGCGAGCGTCTGGCCGTTGGTGACTTCGATGGTCGTCTCGACGCGACGCTGGGTCAGGCCGGGCACGACGAATCCGCTGATCTGGATCGCCGTCGAGAAGTCGGTCTCGGAAACTTCCGGCGCCACCCGCAGGCGGATGCGCTGGTGCGCGAGCACCACCGGGGTGAAGTTCACCTTCACGCCGAACTCACGGAACTGGATGGTGATCGCGCCGGTCGCCGCGCCGCTTTGCGGGACGGGAATCGGAAACTCACCACCCGCGAGGAATGACGCCGTTTCGCCGCTTACCGCGATCAGGTCCGGCTCAGCCAGCACCTTGAGCAGCGAGTTCTGGGCCAGGGCATCGATGAACAACTGCATCTGCACGCGCGGGAAGCCCAGTGAAAACGTGGATGCCGGCAGCAGCGGAATACCTTCCTGGCCGGTAAGGAACGGGACATTGTTGGTCACGTTCGCGCCGGCTGCCGCGCCGATGTTGATCGGGTTGATGCCGCCGATCTGGCTTACCGCGAATGCGTCACGGAAGTTCTCACCGGCGAGGAATCCGTTGACGCCCAGGCGCTTGATGGCCGCGCGGTTCACTTCCGCGACCGTGCAACGGAGCAGCACCTGCTGTTCGCCGGAAACCGTCATGTGGTTCTGCACGAAATCGTCCGGGGCGTTCGTGTCGGGAATGAACAGCGCCGCCAGGCGCATGATGCGCTCGGCGGACTCGGGGCCGCTCACCGTGCCGGTCAGGATAATGTTGCCGTGCAGCGAACTGGCCGAGACCGTCGACTGCGGATCGATCTCGCGCACCTTGTTGTTCAGCAGGCTCACATCCAGTTCGACGTCTACGCCCAGCACCTGGCGATTGCCCGACTCCGACCAGAGGATGATCTGCGTCGTGCCGTAGCCCACGCCGGTGACCACGTACTGCTTGGGATTGATCGGTTCAATCTTCGCGATGTTGGATTCCACCGCCTGCACGCGGCTCATCGGCTCGGTGGTCTCGACGATCACGCTGCCGTTCAGCGGCACCGTGACGCGTTGTGCGGTCGCAGGCACTTCGCGAATCGAGACAGCGAAGTCATTCGCTCGCGCCGCCGGTGCCGTCAGGGCAGCCAGGGCGAGTGCAGCCAGCACGGACATCGCGATGGCCCGGCGCGGCTGGGGCCGCGAATCGGCGCGGAAGGACGCCCGCGGGGCCATGGTGGACCGGTCTTCCATGACGATGCGCTTCATCACTTACTCACCTCGCTCGATCTCGGCCTGGTCATTCGTATCATCCTCGCCCGATTCGCCCGGCGTTTCGCCCGGATCACGCGAAGTCGGATTCGGAACCATCGGGGCGCGGCCACCCGCGCCGCTGCGTTCGACGCCGATGACGTTCATCGAATTGGCGTCGGGAAAAATGAACTGCTGCATGGCGCCGCGCGCATTCGCGCCGGAGCTATCGTTGACCACCGTGACCGTGTGGGTCGGGTTGCGCTTCGGCGGTTCCGCGTTCTGCGCGGTCACCGGCTGGGTGGTCGTGGCCAGCATCTCAAGTTGTTCTTCGTCATCTTCCTTCAACGTCGTCGAGGTGTCTTCAGCGCCGCGCATGGCCAGGGTTACCCGACCGCGCGTCTGGGCCAGGTGCAGCTTGGGCACGTCTTCGACGCGAACCAGCAGCGTCACCGTCTGCACGTTGCGGTTGGCGCCCTGCTCCGGCCCTTCATTCAACGCCTGGCCGACAGCCGCCACCTGCACACGTTCGAGGATGAGCTTGCTCTCGGTCTTGATGTTGCCGAGTTTCTTGACCTCCATCACCGCCATCACGTCGACCCAGTCGTTGGGATGCACGAGATATCCCACGCCCGAAGACTCGTCGATCTTCACTGCCACGGCGCGGAAGCCTTCCGGCACGCGCGTGGTCAGTCCGGGCTTGGTGCCGTCCGGAGCGATCATCGACGGCAGGACGGGAGACCCGCGCGGAATGGACTTCAGCGCGACGCGCCCCTCGAGTTGTTTGAGCTCGGTGAAGACTTCGCGAGGCAGCAGCGGCGTCTGCGGAGTCTCCGCCAGCACCAGCATGTCGGCTGTGATGGCCACGGTCGCGGGAATGTCCTTCTGGGCCATGATCACCTGGACCGTTTTGCCGTCGGGCGCGCCCCGCGCCTTGCTGAGTGCGTCCATCGTGTACTTGATGGCGACAATGCCCACCAACACACCGACCACCAGAGGAATCAGCGCCTTGCTCTTCATTGTGAACCTCGTTCTTGAATCCGCAGTCGGCGACCCGCGTACGTCCGCGCGTCGGCCGAAGGTCGCGGCGCTGTCGGAGCGCCGTCCGGTGCGACACTAGCTTCTATCGGTAGGAAATGGGGCGTATCGGACCGATGCGCAAGAAATGTTGCAGGCCACCCGTCGACAGGCACGGAATCACCGGCAGTTGAGACTGCCGGCACCGGTGGGCACGGAAATATCGGACGTTTCCGGCGACCTGGGGGTCATCCGGCGTCAATCCTGCTCCGCTTTTCCCTTCCCAGACGGGTGAGCGCGTCGGCGATCAGACGCCCTCCTTACGCATGGAACAACTGCCCGTGATGTCGGATGAGATCACGTGCAGAAATCCCGTGAGCTTCACATCTTCATAGGGCACGGTGACGGTGATGGTCACCGACGGATCCGCCGTGGAGTCCTCGGTGATCTGCACCATGCCAGCGCTGTACGAGGATACGCCGGCTGCGGTCATGATCTGCTGAACCTTCTGCATGACCGGTCCGCTGGCATTGTTGTACGGCTTCTGCGTTGATTGCAGCACCGCGATCCGGCACGCCTCGCGCGCCGCCTGCTGTGCTGACAGGCGTACCTTGAAGAGCTGCCCGAATTCGATGATGCCGAACAGCACGGTCAGCAGCAAGGGCAGCACGATCGCAAATTCCACGAGCGCCGCCGCTCGGCGACGATCCGCGCGCCGAACCAAACCCAACCGCTGAATCAATGTATTGCGTTTCATCACAGCACCCACCAATCTGCCAGGAAGCCGACGAGCACGAGCAGCGAGCCCGCCGTAAGCGGCACGCCGTACGGAAGCAATTGCGACGTTTCACCGAAGCTCTTCGCCGAGCCGAACTCGCCGAACAGGGTGTCTCGCGACTGCATCTTGATCCAGATGATGTTGAGGTTCCCCAGGGCATGGTGCAGACGTCCGGAAGAGACGATCATCACCACCGCAGCCGCGCCGCCGAGAATGGCGCCCACCGCGAACGACACCAGCGTCATCCACGGTCCGAACCACACGCCGATCGCGGCCATCAGCTTGACGTCGCCCGCGCCCATGCCGTGCATCAGCCAGGGTACGATCAGCACGCCGAAGCCCACCAACATGCCCAGCACGCCGCTCGTCACCCCCTGCGTGCCGTGAAACACTGCCTGAACGATCAGACCGATGACGATCAGCGACGCGTTCAGCCAGTTCGGAACCTTGCGCTTGGCGTAGTCGATCCACGACGCCAGCAGCACTCCGGGAACCAGAATCAGACACGTTGTCAACCAGAACGGGTCCATAACCTCGCCCTTTCCGTACGAAAGCTTTCGTGTTGTCCCTTTGACCTGCGGCGCATCGCCCCGCAGTTCACCGCAGCTTCTGGTTCCCCCCGACCGCGGCTTGTGCTGTCTGCGAAAACGGGGTGATGGGCAGCCGCCCGCGTGGGACGGCGCCCATCCCCCCCGAAGCGGAAAGTGGCGCGGTCCGGCGCCCCCCGACGCCGGACCGGCGCCTCGGCAGATGCTTACAGGTTGTCGTCAACCGCCTTGAAGGCCGTGTTGGCCTTGGTGCCGATCGACTTCACCGTGGCGATGCAGACCACGATGATCAGGGCCAACATCACCGCGTACTCGGTCGCGGTCGGGCCGTCTTCGCTCTTCAGGAAATCTTTCGCGCGATTCACAATAGCCTTCATCTCTGCTCTTCCTTTCGCAAGGAACCGGGGTCGCTCACGCGAACACCCTCTTCAGTTTCGCGCATCGCCCCTCCGTTGAACGATGCACACGGTGTCCACCTGAACCTCCCAAGGGTCGCAGGCAAAAGCGGCCAGCCGTTCCGCGGCGGGCCCAGCAAAGTTCCTCGCCTCATCGGCGCTGTGCTGTTTGTGAAATTCCCGGCATCCTCGTAGTGCTGCGGACGCCGCCCCCCAGGTGAATTGTCGTACGCCTCGGCCGACCCATTCATAGGCGCGGCTCCGGCGTCAGGCAAACCATATGAAACTTTTTCTCGGCAGGCAAATCCTCGCGAATTTTTCCCGGAATCGCGCACAGCATGCTGCGCAACGCTGTTTTCCCGGTCAATCGCCACGCTGCGGTTATCGCACCGCCGAACATTCGTCGATATCTCCTGCATGAGCCGCCTGGCTGCCATCAGCTTGTCGTCCGCGACGACCGAGAACGCGGCGAAGCGCGCCGCGTCCGCCTTGCCCGTCGGTTTGGTTGCGGCATTGGCGCTGGTGATCGGCTTTCAGCCGATGCCGCGCGATCCGGACCTTTGGTTTCACCTGGCCGGCGGCGAACACACTCTGCAATTCGCGCAGGTTCCGGAAACCGATCCGTTCAGTTTCACGCGACAGGGTGAAACCTGGGTGCCGCATTCCTGGTTGTTCGATGTCGGTATCGCTCTTGGCTGGCGACACCTGGGACCACGGGCCACGGAATCTGCGCTCGCGCTGGTGTTTGCGGCGACGATGTTGATTGTCTTCCACATGCTGCGCGAGCGCGGCGTGGCTCCGCTCCTTGCGGTGGCGGTCACGCTCACGGTGGCGCTGGCCGCCGGCAACGCGCGCGGTCCGCGGCCGCAGGTGTGCTCGCTGCTGCTGTGTACGGTCGTGATTGCGCTGCTGGCGCGGCGGCCAGGTGTGGCGCCGGGGCGATTGCTCGTTTCGCTGCCGCTTGTTTTCCTGCTGTGGGCGCAATTGCACGCGGCGTGCGTGATGGGCCTGATCGTGGTCGCCGTATGGTGGCTTGGCTGCGCGCTCGATGCGGTCTGGAACTCGTCTGCACTGCGCGCGGGTAGGGAACTCGTGACGCTGGCGGGCGCGCTGGCGCTGTCGGCGGCGGCGGTGTGTGTTACGCCGCATCGCATGACGCACTTCGCGTATGTCGCACTGACCGGCGACCTGGAAGCGCTGCGGCAGACGGAAGAGTGGCAGGCGCCGCAACTGCTTCCACTGGCCGCGCCGGACTTTTTCGCGTTTGCGCTGGTTGCTCTCGTGATCTCGGCGCTGGCGCGGTCGCGGCGGCGCTGCGGTTTCGCCGAGATTGGGTTGTGCGCGGCGCTGCTGGTGCTGAGCTTCACCGCGGTGCGGCACATTCCGCTGGCGTGGGTGGCGGCTGTTCCACTGGCGGGCAGTGCGCTGGGGCGCGGCCGCGCGCCGGGCGGCGCGTTGATCGCCGGGTTGCGACCGGCGGCGTTGAGACTGAGCGTTGTGCTGATCGTGCTCATGGTCTCACTTTGGAATTTCCCGACCAGCGCCGCGCGGCGATATGCCGCGGTCGAGCCGGTCGCGGGCGCCCGCGCGCTCGCCGAACTCGAAGGCACTTGGCGCGTGTTCACCACCTACAACACGGGCGGTTTCGTGCTGCACACCGCGCCGCAGCGGCTGCGTGTGTTCATCGACAGCCGGGCGGATGTTTACGGCGACGAGCTGTTCGCGGCGATGCGCCATGCGCAGCTCGGTCGCGGGTGGGAGGAACTTTTCGGCCGCTGGGACATCAATGCCGCGGTGCTGGAACGTACGGACCCGCTGGTCGGCATTCTGCGCGAGCATGCGGATTGGCGCGTGCTCGCGGAGGATGCATCAGCGGTGACCTTCATTCGCGCGGACGCGTTTCCGCGGATTTGCTTCGGCCCCGGCTGGAATGCAATCCGTTTCGGTCCTCCGGTTGGAGATTTTCCAAATCGCGCAACAGCGTCTTGAAGTGTTCCTGCTGCAGGGCGCGCAGTTCCGCTGGTTCATCCACCAGGTCGAGCGCCGCGAATTGTTCCGGGAGCATGCGCCGGCTGAGCAGGTACTGCTGCGTTTGCGGGGTTTCCTGAACGAGCACCACGGTGAGCGAATCGGCGTGGACGAAGGACCAGCCGCCGGCGGCGCAGAGCTGAACGATACGGGCGCGCCCGTCGGCATCGCGATGGTTGGCGATGATCCAGGTTGGTTGATACGCCGTGATGAGGCGGTCGAGCGTGGCGTCGTCGCGCTCGGCGGCCATGCAGTCGACCAGGAAGTCGCGCGGATAGGCTTCCAGGCGGGCGTCGACGAACACGCGCGACGTTGGCAATTCCCAAATCAGCGGGCTGCCCAGCGACCAGGGCAGGTTGAGCATGTCACCCGGCGGGGGGTTGGCGCGCAGGAACGCGACCGCCGCGTGCGGCCAGTCGCCGCGGCTTTGCCCCAGGCCCGGCTGGGTGCCGCCAAGCGCGGAGGGCGGGCTGATCCAACGGTGAAAGACGACGTTGCCTGCCAGGAACAACGTGAGCGCGACAGCCGCGCCGCGCAAAAGGGTTGGTGAATCGCTACGTTTTTGTCGGCGGGCGAGGAGCGCTACGCTGATCGGGCCGAAGAAGACCAGCCCGCGCACTGCGCCCAGCGTCATCACCAGCGTTCCACACCAGAGGCCGACCTCCAGCGGGGACCAGCGGCGGCGCATGCGCCAGAGCGCGACGGCGGCCAGGGCCGCGCAGGCGAGCGCGATTTGCAGTTCCCAGGGTCGCTGCCAGAGGTAGGCGAATTCCTGCACGTCGCCGCGGTGGTGGGCGAGGCTGCCGCTGGTGTTGGCGAGTACGCGGAATACGCCCGCACCCAAAGGATTGAAAAACGTCGCCGCAAGTGAAGCGAGCAGGGCGAGCGTCGCGGGCGCGATCGGCGCTGCGCGGTGGTGCGTGTCGATGTTGAATTTTCCCCAGCAGGAGAGCAGTAGGTGAATGATGAGCAGAGCCTGGACCGCGAAGCTGAGTGGGAAGAGCTGGTGGGAATTCACCCAGGCGCAGTGAATGAGCGGAAGCAGCGCGATCCACCAGCGCCGGCGGCGCAGGTACTGATCGATGACCAGCAGTTCGCAGGCGAGAAAGAGCATGCTGAACATGTCGGGGCGCAGGATCATGCGGCGCTGCAGGGCGAGCAGGGCGATCATCCAGGGCAGGTGCAGCCGCGCGGCGCTGCGCCACCAGGGTTCTTGGGAATTGCCAACGTGACCCCAGCGCATCAGCAGGAGGAATACCGCGAGCCAACCGGCTGCGTTGAGCAGGCTCAGGCCGGGCCAGCCGCCGACCTGAAAGGCCGCGTAGAGCACGGTCTGGAACAGGGGATACTGCTGGTCGAGCGGGTACGCGGGGTGCGTGTGGCTGAAGGTATTGGTTATCGGCCAGTGGCCGGTTTCCAGCGCGACGCGGGCGGTGGCCAGGTGCCAGCCGATGTCGTTGCAGGGCTGGCGGATGAGGCCGAATGCGAGGGCGGCGATGAGGACGGCGGTGAAGGCGATGCCAGTCGTGGCTTGGACTGGCTTGCGGCTGGTGTCCGGCTGGGGCGGGCGCGCGGGCTGGGGGTGGGGTGCGACAGGATGGGGCGCGAGGGTGGTCATACAGGTTGTGTCCGTCGCGAGTTCATTGGTCGCAATCCATGAAAGCAGTATCGGCACCGGGCGCATGCGCGGGGTTTCGGAGAAAACGAAGCCACCGCTTTTTGGGAGCGGGGACCGGCGTTTTCGGGGCGGCTGATGGGGGTGAGGGCCGCTCTGGGCACCGTCACGGCGGTGAAGCAATACTGGAAAATGGGTTCGCGCATGCAACTTCTCTTCTTGCGCGTGGTCTGGCCTTGTGGTGCGGATGCGGGATGCTGGATGGGTTATGGCTGCCGGCATCTACCGAGAGAACAGGCGCGGTGAGCGATGAGAAGTGGGTTCGGGCGGAGTGCGGGGGTCGGTGGAACCGCGAATGGACGCTGATGGATGCGTATATGCGGGGGTGATCGGGTTGGCGAGTGGGCTGGGGCGACCGGGTCGAAAGGTCGAAGGTCGGAAAGTCGGAAGGTCGCTGGAACCGCCGAGGGCGCGGAGGACGCGGAGCAAGACTTTTGCCTATTGGGTTTATCCATCGTGCTCGGGGTGGTGAGGTTTTTGAACTGGCCCGGGTGATCTTGGCGGTTAGAACGGCGCTGTGTAGGGCAAGACCCGTTGAAATCAACCTGTCCCGTTTTCCGGTCCGTTTTCCGGTCCCGTTTTCCGGTCCCACTTCCTTCGGCGGAGTCGGACAACGGACAGAATCAGGCTCACGGTGCAAATGCTCACGGCCCACAATAGAAGGCCGAGAATCGTCCACAGAGACAACTGCGCGGCGATGAACCCGCGCGTAGGCATGCTCCACTGCCAGAACTCCGTACGATAAAACCACAACTGTGGAGCCGTAAGCAGGATCCCAACGACCGCAAGCGCAATGCATGCTTTGAAGCGGCCCCGCCGAAACAGACTCACGCAGGCCAGTCCGACCATCGCGGGCACGACCGCGATGCCCAGGAAGAGAACCGTGGGATCCCCAGGGTCCGACGCCAGAATCGGGACGGTCGCCATAGTCGGTCCTGTCAGTTGCCGAGGCCATCTACCCAGGCCTGCGCGCGCACGACACAAGCATTGAACTTATCGATAGTCGTAGACGGCAACCAGGGAGGCGTCAAGCACTGAGGGGCATCACCATTAACTTGCGATGCGACGTGGTTTAAGCTCTCCCATCCGCTCGCGTTCATTGAGAGGAGATCGAACATTGCCGCCGATGGCGCGAAAGGGTCGGTTAGATCGAACTCGGGATTGAGCATTTCCTCAAAGAAGCTTTCCTCGATTTCAGCGAGAGACCGAACGCGAAATTCGCTCGATTCAACCCCTGCAATTACGTCAGTGTTTCGCCGGTTCTTGCGAAACACCTTCATCGCGAGTTGCTGGAGCTTGACGTTGGTCTTGAAGCTCAGTGTATATTTGTAGAGGAGGTAATCGTTCAGATAACGGATTGAGAATACACCCTGCGGCGGACCGAACACAGCATCAGTGTAGTCGTCAAGAACACCATTTCCATTCTGGTCCTCGCCCGGCTGAGCGATACCGTCGAGGTTTGCGTCGAACTCCTTGAGTTCAGAAAAGGTATCATCCGCGGTACCCATCACATTGTCGATACCAGGCCCCTGGAAGAATGGAATATTGCTGCCCGGAATAGGCATACCCTGGCCGTCAAGCTGCCGCGCATCGAGTACGATCAACACGACATAGTTCGCCCAGGCTTCCTTGTCGCGATGATTGGCCACCCAGTACCAACTTGCGTCTATCCCAGGTACCGTGCAGGTGTCGGGCGGAACTCCGCCAAGAAAGTGCTCGAAGTGCACGATGTTATCCGAGGCATTATGCACAACGAAGCCCTTGGCGGTCTCAAGGGGGTCCTGGTGATAGGCAGTAGGGCCCGTCATGGCAATCAGGGTTTCCTGGCTGAGCTTGTTTGTAACCAAATCATACATCAGCGGGCCAGGGTAACGGCCATCATAGGGATACCACGGTTTCTCGGGTGGGAGCAGGTCCAGGTCTTGTGTCAGAACTGCATGGGACCAGGTGAATTCGGCCGAAATATTGAGCGCCGCGGTTCGTGACAGGAACGTGTCCGGCCCCATGGCGTAGTCGGGATCGACGCCAGCGACTTCCACAGCAATGCGGTAATGGCAGAATCCGCGCCAGCCGTAGGCGCTCGAACAGCAGGTGGCAAACACGACCAAGCACCGGACACCCGAACTTATGGTTTTCCGTTTCATTACCCTATTCCTCTGTGTGGGGTCGGTGGCGCGCACTCTCGCGGATCGCCTGGTTTTCTGCGTCAATCTGCGCTTGCCGGTCACGCGCGTTGGTCAGTTCCTCATCAATAATGAGCTGGAGGCGAGCCTCGTCCACCCCATCCGAATAAACGGCAGACACACTTTCTTCCTCCTTTGCCGGTTGCAGGCGAAACGCGGAAAGATTCTGAATCGAGAAGTACGATTGGTAGTCCCAGAATAGAGGGTCGATTTCGAGGGGTTGGTCCCGCTTGCGATTCTCGGCAACAAGTTCCAGGTAACGGCTAAATGGAACGCTGCCGCTTGTGTAGCCGAGGGTCACGCGGCGTTCGAGCTTCGCCAGATCATAGGACAACCAATAGACCGTGTTGCTATGTGTTGCGTAACCGCATACGAGCAGCTCGTCGTTGTTCTGATGTAACAGAAAAGGCACTCCGGCATCGATGAATTTCTGACCGCGCGCAGAAGATACTTGACTGCGTTGCAACAGACGCCAGCGAACTGCGCCGGTCTCAAGGAGTTCGCGAATCCCCTCAATCCCCGCCGAATGACGAATAATCGGATCGACTCGCCGAAGCACATGCAGTCCCGTGGTGACCTCAGACCTTGAGGGCACCCTGATTGCGTCGGCGGCGGACTGCGGGCGTTGCTGGCTCGGATCCTCGAAAAGGGCATGCGTCAGGATCTCGTCCCTACCAAATGCACGAGTGTGGACGTTTTCAAATACCTCTGTGCGGAACTTGCGAGTGGGCGCGTTCTCGCCAGGATCGGCTCGGAGGGCTGTTCGGCACGCGTCTGAAATCTGGGCGTGGAATCGCGCGATCGCGCTCTGCCGGGCCCACAAGAGAATCGAAGTCGCGTATTGTGAGGTCGCGAGGCAGGCCGGATCTGCGCTGATCAGGGGCACGCCGCTTATGAAACGGACTGTCCCGTCAAATGTCGGGTCATTACGCCGCTCGTAGAACATTTGTTCAAGAGCGCGCAATTCGTCCTCCGTAGGCGAACCCGCCGGCCGGGGCGGCTCAGCTCGCACTACCAACACGGGCAGCAAAAGAATGCCGATCAAAGGGAGAATACAGGGCCAACCGCGATTACGAGTCTCATTCGAATTCATATTTCACCGTAAATGGTATCTTGAGCTCCTGAATCTGCGAGCCATCCTCGCTTCGGCCGAGGCGGAACTGATAGAAGTAGTCACCTTCCCTGGCGACACTCCGCGGGGCCATCCCGCGGAATGTCTGGTTGATACCGTCGCCCAATGGCCAGAGCGTCCCCCGCTCAGCTTCCACACCGTCCATGAATACCTCGTTGGCGCGCTCAGGCGCGCCGTAACTGTCCGTTACGAACCCATTATCGATGAAGCCCTCCCATTTGACCGTCTTGTTAACTATTCCGGAGGTTCTCAGCTCGGGATCATCGATGAGCAGATCGTATGTTCCGATGGCGTCGCCCGGCCTGCCGCTTGAAGGGTCATTGGACACCGATATCCTAAACTCACTCACGTCGTCGTCGAGGTCGTACTCCGCACGCAAGCCAAAACCTTCTCCACAGCCATATCCGGGCGGAGGGAACCAGACGAAGCAGGTGTCAGATGCAAGATACGGGTCGTAGAAAAAGTCACTGTATGGATCAAGAGTGTCTGGCGGATCAGCGAGAATGTCTGGCGCGTAGGATAAGTCCGTCAACAGCGGAGCAATTGTCACCGGTTTGGTATCGCGCAATTCATTATCAACCCAGAGCTCAAATGCGTATGTGGTTTGTCCAAGTATAAGATCAGTCGGACCGTCTGGGAGAAGCGCGCCCTCGACATAGATTCCACCATTGGTGTCCGTCTTAGCACCGTTTGTCATGCTACCGACCTTCGTGTCAAACTCGAACGTCCAGCACATATTTTCCTCGCTACCAGGAACTATAACCAATACTTCATTGCCGCCGGGATTCTCCTGCACCAGACGAACTTCAACAGCAGAAGCATCAGGGCCGAAACAACAGGCTTCGAGCGTGGCGATATTGCCCATCAGTTCCGCCTGTTGGCAACGTGGCGTGGAGGTCGGTTGGCAATGATCCCGTTCGAAAGCGGGGTCATGCACCACCAGCCAATCCGTGCCCGTGAATTCGCGCGCACGCACAGTCCAGTTTATTTCGTCTGCGCACATCGGCCCCCAAGTCTGAGGCAAGTGCAGCAGCCGAATACGGCCATCACCAATCGCCTCGCTGGGGAGGATGCCTTCGATCCAGACGGTAGTCGGGTTGACGAAATCGCCGCCGGCTGGCCAGGTGTGGCCGGTCTGTCCCAGGCGAACCAGTTTGCCGTCGGGCTGCTCGCGGTATACGCGGATGCGCTGGTTGCCCAATTGGTACCGCAGGCGTATTTCGGCTTCATTGGCGTAGTCGGCGGTCTTGAGGGTGACTTCTACGAGGTCGTCTTCTTGCGGCGGCGGGAAGAACGGCTGTCCACCCGCAGAAAGCGCAGCCAGGTCGTCCATGTCTGGAATGCCGTTGCCATTGTCGTCGTCGGTATTGAGGCAGATGAACGCACCTGGTTCCCATTCCTCTTCCTCAGAAACGCCGGCCACATCAAGGTCCGGGTCGCGGACCTCGACGAGTACATCGGCGCTGGCGCATTCCTCGTCGTCCAGCAGCGCGTGGATCTCAATCAGGTACGGGTTGCCATCAAGGGTTGCTTCGTATCCGGGCACAATGATGAGGGCAGAGGTGGCGGGGGATTCAGGAGGTGCACAGGCCACTTGACCTGGTGAAACAGACCATCCCTCGGAATCCGGAAAGTGGAATTCTGGCTCCAGCGTCAAGCTCATTCCGGGGCAAAACGGCGTACATGAGTATTCCACGATGGCGGTTGCTTGCTCGCTTGCAGAGGCACACACAGAATCAGGCGGCTGACTTACGACTTGGAAGGTACACGAGACGGGCAGACATTCGCCAGAGTTGTTGCAGCGTCCGCCGTCGCAGACGTTGCACTCGGTCGTCGGGTCGGGCACGCACTCGCCTCCTTCGCACTTCTGGCATTCGTTGCAGGGCTCGCAGCCAGGCAGGCCGTTGGTGTCGAGGACGCACACCTCGCATTCGCCGCAGCAGGTGTTTCCGCAGCAGTCGTCGTCGCAGCACGAGCCGTCGTTGCAGCAGACCTGGGCTTCGCCGCCGCGGGTGAGGCCGCAGCAGACGCCGTCGCAGCAGGGGGCCTCGCCGGCGCAGCAGGTCCCTTCGCAGCACGTATCGCCGATCGGGCAGCAGTTGCCTTCGGCGCAGCAGAACTCGCCGGAGGGGCAGGTGCTTACGCACACGCCGTCTTCGCATGCCTCGCAGGCGGCGCATTCGACGCCGCAGCATGGGTCGGTGCTTCCGCAGCACGGGTCGGGATTGTCGCAGCAGTCGGGATCGGCGCAGCACTGCGGGCTGGGGCCGCAACCCGCCGCGCATTTGGCAGCCACGTCGTCGCATTCCGGGTCGCAGGGGGACGCGGTGTAGCTGCACACGCCGAGGTAGCAGGCATCGGCTGTGCAGGGGTCGTTGTCGTCGCATTTGGGGTAGGAGTAGCAGCCGTTGTCGGGATCGCAGTCTACGATGTCGCATGAGGTCGGGTGATTTATGCCGCACATCACGGGTATCTGAGCGCAGGCTGTTAGTTCATTGGCAGCAAGGCAATCGTCAATTAAGCAGACTGGAAGACTCAGGCAGCACACTCGGTCGTGACAGAAGTCTAGAAATGGGCACGATTCCTCTGCCTCTTCTCCGACCTCACACGTTCCGCAATTGTCCGGATGGCATGTCCCGCATGGGAAGCAGACGCAACCCACGCGGTTGGGCGCGCGCTCAGGTGCGTGAGGAATGCATTCATTGCAGATTGTCCGAATGACACCCTCGCCCGAACTCGATGCCGTGTCCAGCCCGAGATACTCACGGAGCTTGATCAGGATTTCATCGCTGGTGTGGAGGACGCCATGTTCGTCGAAGTGGACGTCGTCCGGGGAGAAGTCGAAGCCGTCGATGGGCTGGCCGTTTGAATCGTTATCCGGGTCGTCATCCGGATCGTCATTGGGGTCATCGTCGGAACCGGAATCGTCCGGCAAATCTGCGCTGTCGTCGCCACCGGCCGGCTGGCGCATAGGGGATGTTCCGGAACCGCCGGGGTCCACCGGATCACCCCCCCCCCGAAGCATTGACGAGTGCGATCAGTGGAATGATGGCGAGGAGCGCGGCGATCTGGTAAAGCGCGGTGTGTCGGGCGGCGGGCATCGGTGTGCAACTCCAGTCGAGTAGTCCGACTTGGGGAATTCACGTTCACGGCGGATGCCAACCGCACCATGGGCGGATGACAGGCCAACAGTGAATCATCCAGGCAGTTGCGTGCGCGACAGCGGCAGAGTGGCGTTAGACGTGGTCGAAGGCCGCGACCTGCGCATGCAACACCACCGCAGCGGCGAACGCAATCCACACGATCCCGACCAATGATTAACGTACACCACGGAATGCCGGCAGTCAAGCGTGGTGTTGGGAATCTACAAAGGAGAACGCAGTGGGGACCCAGGTAGTGTCGAAGGGGTGGTGGCGGCTTGGTAGGGTGAGGTCAGGGCGAGGCGCGCGCGGGTGGCCCCTGGCGGGCTGGTTTATCATGTGCTCAACCGGTCGGCTGGGCGGATCCGGCTGTTTCGCAAGGACGCTGATTTCGAGGCGTTTGAGCGGATCATGCTTGAAGTGCATGCGCTGCACCCGATACGCATCCTGGCGTGGTGCATCATGTCGAATCACTGGCATTTCGTGGTCTGGCCGCGCGGCGACGGCGAGGTGACGGCGTATTTTCGCTGGCTGGCGCACACGCACGCCATGCGCTGGCGAGTGTCGCATCGCACGGTGGGCTACGGGCATCTGTACCAGGGCCGGTTCAAGAGCTTCCCGGTGCAGAACGACAGCCATTTGCTCACGCTCTGTCGTTACGTGGAACGCAACCCGGTGACGGCTGGTCTGGTGACGCGGGCTGAGCAGTGGCGGTGGAGCAGCCTCTGGACGAGTCAGCACGGGACGCAGGAGCAAAGGGCTTTGTTGTCGGACTGGCCAGTGCCGCGTCCGCGTGGGTGGGCGACGCAGGTCAACAAGCCGCTGACGGCCAAGGAGCTGGAGCGTGTGCGGGTCAGCCTGCGGCGTGATCAGCCGCTGGGGAGCGAGACGTGGGTGCGGCGCACGGTTGGCCGATTGGGATTGGAGCATACGATCCGTCCGGAGGGCCGGCCGCGGCGGGAGAGGGTTGGCGGTGGAAACTAGCTGCGTCGCCGTTTCATTCGTCCGTTGCATTCGCCCGTTGCATTCGCCCGTTGCATTCGCCCGGATTTGTTTATGCCTACCCACCTGCTCGCGGCTGGCGCCGCGAGCAGGTGGGTAGGGGTTATTGCGGGTCGTTTTTTCCCCAGGGTTTCACCCTGGGCTATCATCGGGCGCCCTTTCAGGGCTTTCGGAGACGTCATTGAGTCGTTGATTCGCGTTCTGCGTTCTGCGTTCTGCGTTGCGTATTCAGGCCGTGTGACACGGGGGCGCGTGTGAAACGGGCGCGTGTGAAACGGGGACGCAGCTTGTATTGACGGGGTTGGGGCGGCTAAGTGACGCGAAAGATGGCAAGGTATTGTTGAGCGCGTCTCTCGGTAGCAGTGCGCGATGATGCGTGAAGGGCGGTTGTTGCCTGGCCCGCTCCCTGACTCTTGACACGATGCGGCTGCGTCAAGGGCAGGCGGTCGCGGCTCGGATTGGGCGCGTGCGATTGGGGATTGGACAGTGAAGTAATGCGAATCCACGGGCAAGCAGAGCTTGTCCGTGCCACCCTTGGAGGGTGAATCATTCGGCTTAGCACTTGGAGAACTGCTCGGCTTAGCGCTTGGAGAACTGGAAGCTGCGGCGAGCGCCGGAGCGACCGTACTTCTTGCGTTCGACTTCGCGGGCGTCGCGGGTCAGGAAATGACCGTCGCGCAGGGCCGGCTGATATTCCTTCGCGGCTGCGAGGAGCGCGCGGGCGACGCCGAGCATGATCGCGTCGGCCTGGCCGGTGGTTCCGCCGCCGGTGGCGTTGACGAAGATGTCGAAGCGTTTGGCGGTGTCGGTTGCGTGGAGCGGGGCGACGGCGACATGGCGGTCGCGGGAGAGCTTGAAGTATTCGTCGAGCTTCTTGCCGTTGATCTGGAACTCGCCGGAGCCGGGCTTGATGCGGACGCGGGCGATGGCGGTCTTGCGACGGCCGGTACCCCAGAAGAACCCGCCGGCCTTGGGCTTGGGCTGGCCCCACTGGTGGGTGAAGCTGTAGGTCTGCTTGGGCGCGGCTGTGGGCAAGGGCGCGCGATCCCGATCGCGGTCACGGTCTCGATCACGGTCACGGTCTCGGCGATGCTCAGCCACGGCAGAAGGTCCTCAAAAGGTGACGAGTCGATGGTCGAAGGTCACAGGTTGAAAGTCGAATTCCTAATATGCCCAGGGTTTTGGCTGCTGGGCCTGATGCGGGTGTTCGGGCCCGCGATAGATCTTGAGCTTGTTGAGCATGCGCCGGCCGATGGCGTTCTTGGGCATCATGCGGCGAACCGCGAAACGCAGGATGCGGTCCGGATGGCGCTGGAGCAACTGCTTGGCGGTTTCGGTCTTCCAGCCGCCGGGGTAGAACGAGTAGCGATCGTAGTGCATGGCGGCTGCCTTGTCGGCGGGCAGGCCAATACGTTCGCAATTGGTGACGACGACGAAATCGCCGGTGTCCACGTGGGGGGTGTAGGTGGGCTTGTGCTTGCCCATGAGGACGGTGGCGATGCGTGCGGCGAGGCGTCCGAGCACCTGATCGGTGGCATCGACATGGTGCCATTCAGGGCGGAACGTTTCGTTGCGCGCCAGGGTGGTGGAACAGGTTCTTCCGATCGGCATTACAGGAACTCCGGGGGCAAAAAGCCCATTCGCGAGCCCCGCATGGTAGCGGCTGATCGTGAGGGGTCAAGGGGTGCGGGGAGAGTACCGGCCCCATTCGGGCATGTTGAGACCCTTCATTACGGGGTTGCCGAGGCAAGGCATTCGTCCGCCCCTCCGGGGCGGGACTTTGAGAACGACCTGGGGTTCCACGGGTTGCGCTGCGCTTCATCACGTGGCTACATTCGGCTGCCCCTTTGGGGCAGGTTGGGGAGACTTGAATATGGGTGTTTATGCCGCGAGCGGATGATGTGCGTCGGCTGCATCGTCAGGTCGGGGCATTGGCGATAGAATGCGGCGATGTCCGGGCGGAAGGGCCCGTAATAGGCCGGCTGGGAGTGATCCTGGGGGCCGCGTGCTCGGAGCCGGGAGCCGAATTCGGGTGGGATGACCGAACGGCCCGTGCGGTAGGACCAATTCGGAGGCGCGATATGCCGCGTTCCAGCCGTTTGCTTGTGGAGACAGTCAAGGATGTGACGCTGGTGACCTTTACGGACTCGACGGTCATCGACCTGCAGCACATCGACAATATCCGGGATGAACTGCTCGAGATGCTGGTGAGCCGCGGGTGTCGCAAGGTGGTGCTGGACATGTCGAAGGTGCAGCACTTCAGCTCGTCTGCGCTGGGCATGCTGGTTGAGGCGGCTGCGGCGGCGAAGAAGGCCAAGGGACAACTGGTGCTCTGCGGGGTTCAGCCGGAGATCCGCAAGATCTTCAAGATCACGAAGCTGGAGAAGCAGTTTCAGTTCGCGGCGAGCGAGAAGGAAGCGCTATCCGCGCTGGGTGTCGCCGGGGGCGTTTGAGCACTGGCGCGTGGCGGCGCTGGCGCTGCCGCTGCGCGGGTGGACCCCCGGGCTGTTGGCTCTACAATAGCACCCGCATGATGGGTGGCCCGGCGCTGACCATGTTCTACGGCGCGCTGGGCAGCCCAGAGGTCCGCGATGGCGCGTTGTGAATCGTCATTGCCCGGCCCGCTCCCTGACCCTTGACGCGATACGGCTGTGTCAAGGGCAGGCGGTCGCGGCTCGGATCGTTGGTGCACAATCGCGGACGGTTAACAGGGTAGCGGGACCCGCCTTTCGGGCGGTCCATTTCCGGACGACATCGGGACTTGTGCTGACCAGGGATAGAACCGTTGCCGCGCAAACCGATTGAACTCGAACCGCGGATCGAGCAGCTCGCGATCATCGATGAGCATGGCCAAGCCGACGCTTCGCTGGATCCGAAGCTGGACGGCGACATGCTTGTGCGCATGTTTCGGTGCATGCTGGCGACGCGCAGGCTGGATGAGCGGCTGATCAACATGCAGCGGCAGGGTCGGATCGGCACTTACGGGCCGTCGCGCGGGCAGGAGGCTGCCCAGGTCGGATCGGCGATGGCGATCGGTCCGGACGACTGGACGGCGCAGGCGTTTCGGGAAATGGGGATGACGCTGGCGCGCGGATGGGGCATGCACATGCCCATGTTTTTCTGGGGCGGCAGCGAGGAGGGGAATCGGGTCGCGGAGGGGATCAACGACCTGCCGATCGCGGTTCCGGTTTCGTCGCAGACGCTGCACGGGGTGGGCATCGCGTGGGGGATGAAGCTGAAGAAGCGGGACTCGGTGTGCCTGACGTACCTGGGGGACGGGGGCACGAGTGAGGGGGACTTTCACGAGGCGATGAACTTCGCGGGGGTGTACCAGCTTCCGCTGATCTTCATCGTGCAGAACAACCAGTTCGCGATCAGCCATCCGCGGCGAATGCAGACACGTTCGAAGACGCTGGCGCAGAAGGCGCTGGCGTACGGATTCAACGGCGTGCAGGTGGACGGCAACGACGTGCTGGGGGTGTACGTGGCCACGCGCGAGGCGGTGGACAAGGCGCGGGCCGGCGGCGGGCCGACCCTGATCGAGTGCGTGACTTACCGGTTGAGTGTTCACACCACCGCCGATGATCCGACCAAGTATCGCAGCGACGACGAAGTTCGGCTTTGGGAAAAACGTGATCCGCTGATCCGGTTTCGTAAATACCTGATCGACCGGCACGTGCTGGACGACGCGAGCATCGAGGGGATCGAAGAGGACATCCGCGGGCAGATCAAGGCGGCGGTGGATTACTACGAGGGCTTCGCGGAGCCGGATCCGGTGGATCCGTTCCGGTACTGCCTGGCGGAGCCGACGGCGGAGCTGATCGCGCAGCGCGCGGAGTTTGAGGCGGCGCTGCGGGCGGAAGGGCTGGTTAGTGATAAGTGAGAAGTGATAAGTGAGGAGTGATCAGTGACGGGTGAATCGTCGATTTGCTGACTGTGGGCCTTTACGTCGCGGCGTGCGCGCATGTTGCGGAAATCGATGACTCGTTCTGTTCCACCCTCCCCCTGCCCCTCCCTGGTAGGGAGGGGGGTTGGGTTGCTGCGAATCGCTGAAATTACACTTAGCACTTAGCACTGTTTTTCTGGAGTTTTTTGGGCATGGCGCAGCTTACGATGGTCAAAGCGCTGAACCTCGCGTTGGCGGAAGCGCTGCGCGAGGATGACAACGTGGTGCTGCTCGGTGAGGACATCGGGCAGGACGGCGGTGTCTTCCGCGTGACCGAGGGGCTGCTCGAGGAGTTCGGGGCGGAGCGGGTGATCGACACGCCGGTGGCGGAATCTGCGATCGCGGGGGCGGCGATCGGGATGGCGCTTTACGGTATGCGGCCGGTGGCGGAGATGCAGTTTTCGGGGTTTGCGTATCAGGCGTTTCACCAGGTCGAGGGGCATTTGGCGCGGTATCGCAACCGGACGCGGGGGCGCTACAGCCTGCCGGTGGTGATTCGCATGCCGTACGGGGCGGGGATTCGGGCGATCGAGCATCATAGCGAGTCGCGCGAGGCGTATTACGCGCACACGCCGGGGCTGAAGGTGGTGATTCCGTCGACGCCGCGGACGGCGCGGGGGCTGTTGCGCGCGGCGATTTTTGATCCGGACCCGGTGATTTTCTACGAGCCGAAGGCGGTGTACCGCGCGATGCGCGAGGAAGTGCCCGACGAACCGGAGACGATGCGGATCGGGGAGGCGCGGGTGGTGCGTGCGGGTCAGGACATCACGCTGGTCACGTACGGCGCGATGCTGCGACCGGCGCTGGAGGCGGCTGAGGATCTGCACGATACGGACGGCGTTTCGGCGGAGGTTGTCGATTTGCTGAGCATCGCGCCGATGGATACGGCAACGATTGTATCGTCAGTTGTGAAGACCGGCCGGCTGGTGGTGGTACACGAGGGACCGCGACGTTGCGGCGTAGGAGCGGAAGTCGCGGCGCGGGTGGCGGAGAGCGCGATCGAACATCTGGTTGCGCCGATTCGACGGGTGACAACGTACGATGTAATATTTCCCTACTTTACGCGGGAGCGGGCGCATCTGCCGAGCAGCGACCGGATCGTGGGCGCGGCGCGGGATCTGCTGAAGTATTGAGCTGAGGGCGCGGCGCGGGCCGGCGGATGTGACGATTGGATTCGGGGAACGGCAGGATTCGGAGATTTACGCATGGCACGCGAGTTCAAGTTGCCGGATCTGGGTGAGGGAATAACCGAAGGGCAGATTGTGCGCGTACTTTGCGCTGTCGGTGACCGAATCGCGGAAGACCAGGCGATTCTCGAAGTGGAGACGGACAAGGCGGCGGTGGAGATTCCGTCGCCGTTCGCAGGGGTCGCGAGCAAGGTGCACGTGAAGGAGGGGGACACGGTTGCGGTGGGCCAGGTGCTGGTCACATTCGATGGCGACGGGTCCGGTGCGGACGGTGGAAAAGCCAAGGGGGAGGCGAAGAAGGAATCGGGGAGCGCGGCGAAGAAGTCCGCACCCGAGAAGGACAAGAAATCGGACAAGCCTCGCGAGGAGGCGGCTGGTCGCCCGCAGGAAGACAAGGCGTCGCCCGCGGGGCGGAGTGTTGAAGTTGATGAGGATGCCCCCGCGCGAGCGGCGGAGGATGGTCCGAAGCGCACACGGGCAGCGGCGGCGCCGGCTGTGCGGAAGTTCGCACGCGAGCAGGGCGTGGACATCGACAGTCTGCGGGGCAGCGGACCGGGCGGCCGCGTGCTGCAGAGCGACGTGGAGGCGGCGGCGGGCGGGTCCGGCGCGGGAGCGGCTGGACGGCCGGCGGCGCCGGCGCGGAAAGCGGCGGTTCCGACGAAGACATTCGCCCAGATTGAGGGCGAGGCGGGGTCGGATCATTGGGGAAATCTCAAGAAGGCCAAGTTGACGCAGATTCGCAAGACGATCGCGCGGCAGATGGTCAAGAGCGTGTCCACGATTCCGCATGTGACGCACACGGACGAAGCGGACGTGACACTGCTGGAGGAGATGCGCCGCGGATTGCGGGAGCGCGAGGGATCGGGTCCGAAGATCACGCTGATGTCGTTTCTGCTGCGCACGCTGGCGCAATGTCTGCGGCAGCATCCGATCTTCAACGCGAGCTTCGACGACGAGAACGAGCAGATCATCTACAAGCAGTACATCAACATCGGGATCGCGGTGGACAGTCCGCGCGGGCTGGTGGTGCCGGTGATGCGCAATGTCGACGAGCTGAGCATCCGGGGGATTGCACAGGAGACGGGCCGCCTGGCGGAGAAGGTGCGCAGCGCGAGTTTCGCGATCGAGGAGCTGCGCGGCGGGACGTTCACGGTCACGAATTACGGCGCGATCGGCGGAATTTTCGGGACGCCGATCATCAACCATCCGGAAGTGGCGATCCTGGGCGTGGGGCGGACGCAGTCGCGGCTGGTGCTGTCGGGCGAGCGCGTGCAGACGCGGCAATACCTGCCGCTGAGCCTTTCGTTTGATCATCGCGCGGCGGACGGCGCGCAGGCGGGTCGGTTCATGAACGACGTGGTGGCGCACCTGTCGAATCCGGGACTTCTGCTGGTCGATTAGCGGCGAATGATCGGCGGCAATCGCCCTTAAGGTTGAACTCAATAGGTCAACACGCAATCCGCGCCTCGGCAAAGCACGGTCGCGGCGCGAAGTAACTGCGCAGGGGTAAACATCCATGGTGGTTGGCGAATTCACGCAGGAGACGGACCTGCTGGTGATCGGGGGCGGTCCGGGCGGCTACACGGCGGCGTTTCGCGCCGCGCAGCGGGGCATTCAGACGACGATTGTCGACGCGGACGAGGCGCTGGGCGGGGTTTGCCTGCACCGGGGGTGCATTCCGTCGAAGACGCTGCTGTACGTCGCGGAGCTGGTGGCGCTGCCGGAGCATGCGCGTGCGCTGGGTTTGGAATTCGCCAAGCCGACGATAGACCTGGCGGGGGTCAACAAGTGGAAGACGGACGTGATCAGCAAGCTGTCGCGGGGGCTGGCGGGGACGGCGAAGCGGCTGAAGGTCGAGGTGATTCACGGGACGGCGAAGTTCGAGGATGCGCGGCACGTTTCGCTGTCGGGAAGCGATGTGAAGCGGGTGCGGTTCAAGCGCTGCATCGTGGCGGCGGGTTCGCGGCCGGTGGAGCTGCGGGGCATTCAGATCGAGAGTCCGCGGGTGGTCAATTCGACGGGGGCGCTGAAGCTCGAGTCGATTCCGAAGAACGCGCTGGTCGTCGGCGGGGGATACATCGGCCTGGAACTGGGTTCGGTGCTGGCGGCGCTGGGCACGCAGGTGACGGTGGTGGAGATGCTGCCGGCGCTCTTGGCCGGATGTGACGCGGACCTGGCGCGTCCGCTGATCAAGCGGCTGGAGAAGCAGTTCGCGGAGATCGCGCTGGAGACGCGGGTCACGGGAATGAAAGAGAAGAAGGGCGCGGTGGAAGTGTCCTTCGAGGGCAAGAACATCCCACAGCGCAAGAGTTTCGAACAGGTGCTGGTGGCGGTGGGGCGACGGCCGAACGGCGATCTGCTGGACGTGGCGAAGGCGGGCATCGGGCTGACAGATCGTGGTTTTATCAAGGTCGACGACCAGTTGCGCACGAGTAATTCGCGGGTGCTGGCGATCGGCGACATCATCGGCGACCCGATGCTGGCGCACAAAGCGATGGCAGAGGGGAAAGTCGCGGCGGATATTCTGGCGGGCGATAAGACGGTGTTCGACGCGCGCTGCATTCCCGCGGTGGTGTTCACGGATCCGGAGATCGCGTGGGTGGGCCTGACGGAGGCGGAAGCGAAGGCCAAGGGGGTGCGCGTCGAGGTGAAGAAGGTGCAGTGGGCGGCGTCGGGGCGGGCGACGGCGATCGGGCGCACCGACGGACTGACCAAGATGCTGTTTGATCCGGACACGCAGCGGGTGCTGGGCGTCGGGCTGGTGGGGCCGCATGTGGGCGAGATGATCGCCGAGGCTGGTTTGGCGATCGAGATGGGCGCGACGGCGACGGACCTGTCGTTGACGGTTCATCCGCACCCGACGGTGTCGGAGCTGATGTGCGATGTGGCGGATCTGATGGCGATGCCGGGCTCGACGCCGGCGCATTGAGCGTGTTCATGAGAGAACAAATGTGCCTGGGTCTGCGCTAGTCCGGCGCGTCGCGCAGTTCGTGGAGGAGCAGGAGCTCTTCGCCGCGGATGCGCGCATCGTGCTGGGGGTTTCGGGCGGGCCGGACTCGATGGCGCTGCTGCACCTGCTGCTCGGGCTGAACACGGAACTCGGCTATCAACTCGACCTGCACGTCGTTCATCTGCATCACGGGCTGCGCGGACATGACGCGGACGTGGACGCGGCCTTTGTAGCGGCTGCGGCGGATGCGTCGGCCATACCCTGTACCATCGAACATTGCAGCGTACCGAAGCTGCAGGCGATTGAGGGCGGCTCGGTGGAGGAGATCGCTCGGCGCGAGCGGTACGCGTTCATGGAGCGGGTGTGCGCGGCGCACGGGGCGCGAACCATCGCGGTGGGCCATCACGGAGACGACAACGCGGAGACGGTGCTGCACCGCATCCTGCGAGGGACGGGGGTGCGTGGGATCGCGGGGATCGCGCCGAAGCGGCTGGTGCGGCGTGGCGGCGAATTGGTGGTGGTGCGTCCACTGCTGTGTACGAATCGGGCGGAAATCGAACGCTATCTCGCGGACGAGGGCATCGCGCATCACGAGGACGCAACGAACGCATCGCTCGACGGCACGCGCAATCGCATTCGCAACGAACTGCTGCCGCGTCTGGAAAAAGATTACAACCCGCAGGTCCGCGACGCGCTGCTGCGCCTGGCGGAGCAGGCGCGCTGGGTGGAGCAATACATCCGCGAGACAGTGGAGAAGACGTTTGGCTCGCTGGTGATCAGCCGGACGGACCAGGACATCGTGCTGAACGTGGCGGCGCTGGCGCGGAAGAGCCGCATCGTGCAGGCGGAAATCGTGCGGTACGCGCTCGCGCGGTTCGACGTGGGCGAGCAGGACCTGACATTCGGGCATCTGAAGAGCGTAACCGACTTGGTGGCCGAGCAGGTATCGGGCAAGCAGGTTTCGCTGCCGGGCGGGGTCACGGCGCAACTGGTGTACAATCGATTGGTTCTTTCTGTGCCGACCGCCGAGCCGCGGGAAACGCTGGCGGAGCGCATCGCGATTCATCTGCCGGGCCGCACGCTGCTGCCGGTGCGGCGCGTGGAATTGGAGTGCGAGATCCGGCAAGTTGCAGCCGACGACATCGGTCCGCACCTGCACAATCGCGACCGGCTGGAAGAGTGGCTCGACCTGGACAACGTACACCCGCCCCTGGTGGTGCGCAGCCGCCAGCCGGGCGACCGGTTCTGGCCGCTGGGCGCGCCGGGCTCGAAAAAGGTGGCTGATTTTCTGAGCGATGAGAAGATCGCGCCGCTGGATCGCGAGAAGGTGGCGGTGCTGTGCGACCAGCTTGGTCCGATCTGGATCATCGGACATCGCATCGACGATCGCGCGAAGCTCAGCCGGCTGACGCGCAGGGTGCTCTGCGTGCGAGCGCGGTACCTGGATGACTGACGCGCCCCGATCCATTCCGTCGTTCCATGGCGCTTCCTGGCGTAGTGTGCTGATGGTGTTCCTGGTGGCGCTGGGGGTGCGCGCGGGGTACGGGCTGACGCGCGGCGGGGAACTGGTGTACGACGACGAGCATTGGTACTGGGCGCTGTCGCGTGCGGTGGCGGCGGGGCAGGGCCTGGTTGGGGAATTCGGTCATCGGGCGGAGCGCATGCCGCTGTATCCGTGGATGCTTTCGCTTTTCCCAACGGTGGACGCGGCGCGGGCGGCGCAGTGGGTGGTCGGCGCGCTGGCCGCGGGACTGGTCTGCGCGCTGGCGGGCTGGGTGTGTCGGCGCGCGTGGATGGCGGGCCTGATCGCGGCGTTTGATCCCACGCTGGTGGGCAGCGCGTCGCTGCTGCTGTCGGAGACGCTGGCGGTGACGGCGATTGCGGGGCTGTGGCTGGCGGCATGGCCGATTGTCGCGGGCCAGCGAGGATCGTGGGCGCGGTGGGCGGTTGTGGCGGCGCTGGCGGCATTGTGCGTTCATGTGCGCGAGTCGCTGCTGTTGTGCGTGATCGCGCTGATGATTCTGGTGATGGCGGTGTGGCGCGATCGGCGGGCTGTCGCGGGCGGGGCGGCGGTTGCGATGTTTGTTGTTCTCACGCTGGCGCCGTGGGGCCTGCGAAATCAGCGGTTGCTGGGCTCGTGGTACTGGTTCACGACGCGGGGCGGCATTTCGCTTTATGATGGCGTGCGTCCCGGCGCGACGGGGGCGAGCGACCTAGCCGGCGTGAAAGACCTCGCGGAGTTGAGCGGGCTGAACGAAGTGGAGTGGGATCGACATTTTCGCAGCGCGGCCTGGCGGGCGATCGCCGATGAGCCGGGGCGCATCGCGGGGCTTGTGCCGGTGAAGCTGGCGCGGACGTGGAGCCCGGTATTGAACGCGGCGGAGTTTTCGGCGCGGTCGGTGCAGATGGTTTTCGCTGCGTGGTATGTTCCACTGTATGTGTTGATCGTGGTTGGGGCATGGGCGCGGCGGCGCGACAAGGTCCTGCTGTGGACGCTGGTGCTGCCCGCGCTTTGCGTGAGCCTGCTGCACATGGTGTTCGTGGGCAGCGTGCGCTATCGGCTGCCGGCGCTGCCGGCGCTGGCGGTGCTGGCGGGTCTGGGGGCGTGCTGGGTATGGTCGGGCTGGCGCGGCCGCCGCGCGGTGGATGAGCGCGATTAGAATTCCATGACGCAAGTTGTGCGCAGGACGCGCACGATGCGGGATTGGGGGGTTGAGTTACCCTCCCCCTGCCCCTCCTTGGAAGGGAGGGGGTTGCGTTGCGGCGACTCGTCGAGTTGGGCTGAGATGCGGTGGGCTGTGTTACATTGGGCTGAGCCTTGTTGGGCTGAGCTACCTTGGGTTGAGGAATCTGGATGACGCTGGAAGCCCGGCCAAAACGAGCAGCGCGGCGTGCGCAGCGCGCCTGGTTGCGCAGCCTTCGGCTGGCGCGGACGAGTCGGCTGCGGCGTCTCGGCGTGTGGTTGGTCATGCTTTTGCTGCTGGGTGGCCTGGCGGGCTATCGTTACGTGACGGACAGCAATCGATTGCGGCGGATGACGCAGGCGTACCTGCAGCAGTTCTTCACGACGGCGGTGACGGTCGGCGAAGTTCAGTTCACGCTGATGGAGGGGATCCAGGTCAGCGATGTGCGCGTGGCGGATCCGGATGCGCCGGTTGACGGCCAGCCATTGCTGGGGTGCGAAGGCGTATGGCTGCGGCACGACCCGCTGGCGCTGCTGCTGGGGCGATTCGAAGTTGACGAGCTGGTGGCCACGCGGCCGGTATGCCGGGCCAATTACAACGCGGAAGCCGGGGAGTTCAACATTCAGAGGGTGGTGCGCGCGCCGACCGCGGAGAGCCATGGTGGAATTCCCAAGTTGCCGGAGCTGCGCATCCAGGAAGCGCACCTGCTGCTGTACGCGGACGACCCGGGCAGCGCCGCCGCGGTCGAGGACATCGCGCTTTCGGTGACGGCGCAGCCGGGTGCCGGGGGGCGGACGTACGACGTGGCCTGGACGGCGCGAACGAACCGCACGAGCCGCGGGCGGTTTACCGCAGACTTGCGGCACGGGGTGGTGGAGGATCGCGAGGGTGGGGCACCCTGGTTGTCGCTGACCGCGGCATCGATGGTGATCGAGGCGACGGATCCGAGGGCGCGCTGGTGGATTGACGCGCTGGGGGTCACGGGTCGGTTTCGGATCGTGGATTACGTGCTGTCGCGCCGGGCCGATGCGGCGCACAAGAACCATATCGTGCTGGAATTCGAGGACGCGCGGCTCTCGGTGCCGATCGACCCGGTGGAGGAGGAATCATCGCCGGATGATCGTTTCGTGCGTTTGGACCAGGTGACGGGCCGGGTGGTGGTCAGCGCGGACGGTGCGCGCGCGGAACTCGCGGGCCTGCTGGGCGGCGCGCCATGCCGGCTGGCCGGCGAGCTGCGCGGCGACGTCAGCCGGCGGATGCGGTTCGCCGACGTGGGATTCGACGTGAAGGTCGAGTTGGCTGGGCTGGAACTGCCGCGGACGGACGCGGACGCACCAGCGCACGAGCGGCGATTCGTGAACCGTTGGGATCGATTGCGTTATTTCTTCCGCGACTTTGCGCCGCGCGGACGGGTGGACATTGTCGCGGCGCTGGCCAAACGTCCGGGGGCGGGCGCGGGGATCGAACTGCGGCGGGCGCAGATTCACGCGTTGGGCAACGAAGTACACATGAGCATGTTCCCGTACACGATCTCGGACGTGGAAGGGGCGCTGGAGCTGACGCCGGATGGTGTTTTTCTCAATGGCCTGACGGGCCGGCACGGCGACGGGGAAATCTGTGCTCACGGCTGGTTCGGGGGGATGCCGGCGATCAATCCGGCGGAGCTGTTCGTCAGCGGCCGGAATATTCCGCTGGATGACGATTTGTGCGCGCCGATCGAGGGGCGACACCGGACGACGTGGGAGCGGTTCGCGCCGCGCGGGCTGGCGGACATCGACGTGCGCATGTGGCGGCCGGCGGGATCAGGCAAGCCGGCCCCCTGGGCGGTGGAGATCGACGCCGATCTGCAGGGCGTGGACGCGGAGTTTGAAGCGTTTCCCTATCCGCTGCGCGATCTGCGCGGAAATGTGCGCATCCGGGGCGACACGTTTGAAGTCACGGGCGTACACGGGGCCTGCGGATCCGGGCGGATGCACGCCGACGGGCGCGTGCGCACGTCGGCTGGCGGGCTTGAAGAACTAGATCTGCGCGTACGGACGGAAACGCTGCCGCTGGACGAGCGTTTGCTGGCGGCGCTGCCTCCGGACGGGCGGGACGAACTGGAAGCGCTGGCCGTGGCGGGGACGGTGGCTGCGGAAGTTCAATTGGCGGACGTGGACGGCGAGGCGGCATACGATGTCACGGTGGACCTGGCGGGTGCGAGGGCCACGCCGCGCGCGCTGCCGGTGCCGCTGAACGCGCTGGCGGGCCGGGTGCGGATTCAACCGGACGGGGTCACGCTGGATGATGTGTCGGGCGAAGCGCAAGGGGGCCGGTGGCGTGCGTCGGGCCGGATTGCCCGCGTCCCGGAAGCGCAAACCCACGTCGCGGTGCGCGGCGAGAACGTGCAGCTCACCGAAGAGCTGCGCGCGGCGCTGCCGAACCCGATTCGTGAAGCCCTGGCGCCGTGGCGCATCGACGGCACGTTCGACCTTGAAGGCGATTTCGGCGACGAGGCGAGTCAACGCCAGATACGCGTCGGTCTGGACGGGGCCACGGTCACGCATCGGGATTTCCCTATCGCGTGGCAAGTCGGGTCAGGTGAGGTGGTGCTTGCGGGCGAGCGCGCCTGGCTGCGCGGCGTGCGCGCGACGCACGCCGGCGCGGAGCTGACCCTGACGGGCGAAGTGAGCGCCGCGTCGGGCGAATTGGCGTGCGCGGTGCGCGATCTCAGTCTGCAGGATGGCGTTCGCGAGTCGCTTCCGTGGCGCTGGCGGCGACGCTGGAATGATCTGAATCCGCGCGGCCGGGTGGACCTGTATGACGGGGTCATCACGTGGCAGCGGGCGGAGGGGGTGGATGCGCTGGTGTGGCGGCTGGGGGGTACGCTCCTGTTGCAGGATATGGAACTGGCGACAACGCCGCCGCTGCGTTCGGTGAGCGGGCAGGTTGACCTGGGCGGCGAGGCAACGGGTTCACTGGCGGATGTTTTTCTGAAGGGCGATCTGCGGCTGAAACAGGTGGTCGCGGGCGATCACGCGTTTACCGACATCACCGGACGGGTGCTGCGCGACGGCGCGGGAAAACGGCTGAGATTCGATCAATTGAACGCGAACCTGCACGGCGGCGTCGCGACGGGGGAGCTGAATTTTGACGAGGTTGGCGGCGAATCGCATTACAGCCTGGAGATGACCCTGCAGCGGGCGCAGGTCGCGGGATTCGTCGGCACGAAGGCCGAATCGACCCACGGGGAAGGCGCGGGCGCGCCGATGAGCGGTTATGTCGACGGCCGCTTTTTCCTGACGGGGGTGGCTGGTGACGTGTCGCGGCGGCGCGGCGGCGGCCGGGTGCAAGTGCGCGAGGCGGAGTTGTTTCGCCTGCCGCTGCTGCTCTCGGTGCTGCACGTGATCAACCTGTCCGCGCCGGAAGCGTCGGCGTTTCAGTCAGCGAGCACGCGGTTGACCGTGGTGGGTGATGAATTGCGGCTGCGCAATATCGAGCTGGCAGGCGGGGCGCTGGCGCTGATTGGGGAAGGCAGCATGGCGTTGTCCACCGGCGAGCTGGATCTGCGGCTGGTGACGGTGAGCCCGCACCGCTGGGCGAAGTTGCCAGTGGTGTCGGAGATGATGGAGGGCATGGCCCGCGAACTGGTGGAGGTGCAGGTGACGGGGACGCTGCGCGAGCCGCGGGCGGAGGCTCAGCCGCTGCGTAACCTGGAAGCGATGCTGGAAGCGATCCTGACCCTCCGAAACGTGCGCGAGGAAGATCGGCCGACCATTCCGCCGGGGCAGTGACGACGGGCTGTGCGATGCCTGGACGGATTCCTTCGCCCTTGCGGGGCGAATCCGGGTTATTGCGCCTACTGACTTGGGTTAGGCGCTGCGGGCGCCGACGGTGCTGATGAACAGGATGCGTCCGCAACTGCTGCACTCGAGGATTTCGTCGCGGCTCTTGAGGCGGTTGATGTGTTCGAGCGGGACGGACATGTTGCAGCCGCTGCAGATGTGGTCCTCTCCTCGGGCGCTGACACGGATGGTTTCGGCCATGGCATCGCCATCGAGATGGGCAGCGACGCGGTCAAACGTGGCCAGCGCGGAGGGGGGCAGTTCGGCTGCGGCGGCATTGCGTTCGGATTCCAGGCGGCGGAACGTTTCGCGGGTCTCCTGGATGTAATTGTCGAGTTCAGCCTGGCATTTTTTCAGGCGTTCATCAAACCGTGCGCGTTCGAGGTCGAACTCCTTGGACTTGGCGATGAGCTGGTCCTTGCGCGCGAGGTGCTCGAGCACGCGGCTCTCGCATTTTGAGACGTCGGCCTTTTCGGTATTGAGGGCGGTGAGGATGGCGGCGTATTCTTTGTTGGACTTGGCGGTGTTGAGCGCCTGGCGGTGGCGGTTCATGGATTCTTCGCGTGACTTGATGTCGAGATCGGCGCTGTCGATTTCCATCTGGCAGCGGGTCACGGCATCGCGATGTGCGTTGAAATCGGCCTGGCCCTTGGCGATCTGGCGTTCGACCTGTTGCGCCTTGCGGCGCAGGACGTTTTCCCTTGCCCGGTAGGTGTTGAGTTCGTTTTCTATCTGCTGCAAACGGTGAAGGGCGTCGAGAATCGCTCCCATCGAGCACCTGCCAGAACGAAGAACGGCGACGCAGCAAGATTCCACGTCAGCCATGTATGTACAGAACCACGACAAGGCATTATCGCACCGCAGTCGGGAGTTTGCAAGGCGGTTATCTGTGTCGAAGGTATGGCGGAAACGGGGTTGGCGCCGCGAAGTGGTGCTTGCCAGTGGCGGGTCACGCGGTTAAACGGGCTGCCGACGGCGACCATCGCGGATTGACGAAGCGGCGGCGAACGAAGCGGTCACGAATGAAACGGTGATGAACCACGCGGCGACTCCCATCCTGCGGCGCATGCCATACGCGTGGCGAGTGCTGCCGTTGTGCGTGCTGGCGATCATCGGGCCGGCGTGCGAGGAGGCCGCGCGGTCGAACGCGGGTCGGCCGGCGCCGCGTCCGAACGAAGGATTCATCGCGTTTCTGGGCGCCGACGAAAATGATCCGCTGTGGCCGACGATGAGCGCCACGGCGGAACGTTACCGCGAGGGCCTGGGCGGGCTGGACGTGGTGACGCGCGCGCCCAAGGTCCGCGCGGCCAACGCGCAGATCGCGCTACTCCGTGAACTGCACACGCCGCAGCTTCGCGGCGTGTGCATCGAGCCGGCGCATGGCGAGTTGCTGCGCGACACGCTGTGCGAATTGCAGACGCGGGGCGTGGCAGTCGTGACGATGATGCAGCGCATCGTGTGCGAGGATCCGCTGCCACTGGCGAGCGTTGACGAGATGGCGATGGGCCGGGCGCTGGCGGACGCGGTGATCACGGAGTTGAATGGCGCAGGGAGTATCGCGGTGATCGCGGACTCGGGGGCTGCGCCGGGCGTTCGCGACCGGACCATCGGCTTCGACGAGCGCATGGCGATCGCGCCGAGCATCGGCATTCTGCGCCGGCTGGATTGCGCGGGCAATGCGTTCGTCGCCGAGCGCATGATCGGCGAATACATGGAGCGTTTCCCGCGGCTGGATGCGTGGGTCAGTCTGGAGAACTGGCCGCTGCGCGAGTTGGACGGGGACAAGCGGCTTTTGCCGGAGAAATGCCAGCTGGTCACGACTACGCCGTATCCGGAATACTGGCCGCGGTTGTATGACGGCACGTGCGGAGCGCTCGTCGGCGCGGAGTATGAGCGGATCGCGGAGGCGGCGCTGCAGATGTGCCTGGTGTCGGCGCGCGGTGAGCCGCTGGCGAGCAACGTGTACCTTGCGCCGCCGGTGACGGTTACCGTGCGCAACCTGAGCTGGTACCGGGTGAACTGGTTCAAGGCGCGTGAGCGGCCGCCAGGGTCGGTGAAGGACGGAACGCAAGCGGGCACCGCGGAGCCATGATACAAATCGGTGGCACGCGGCGCGGGCGTCGGCGTGGTAGGCTGACGGCCTGGAACAGTGAGCGCGGGCTGTCGAGACAGGGAATGCACGCATGAGATACTCGTCATGGATCGTGGCGGCGATGGTGTTGCTGTCGGTTGCGGGCTGGTGGATCAGCCATCATCTGACGGCGCTGCACTTTCAGGATGCGCCGGCGAGCGGTTTTTTCGCCGACGTGTGCGCGCCGGACGGCGCGGCGGCGTATGACTGCAAGGTGGTGGTCAAATCGAAGTGGGCGGTGTGGCCGCCGGTCGAGCCGGACCCGGTTTCGGGGGAACTGCCGGGGGACGCGACGCCGGTGGCGCTGTTCGGATGGTGGTATTTCACGGGCGTCGGGTTGTGGTATCTGCTGGTGGGCCGGTGCGATCCTGCGCGCCGCGGATGGCATCTGCTGCTGCTTGTCGGCGTGATTGCCGGCTGCGCGGTCTCAGCGTTCTACCTGTACATCCTGCTGGCGACGGACATGCCGGCGCGGTGCCTGTGGTGCATGATTTCGCACGGGATTAACTTTCTGCTGCTGATCGGCACCATCATGTTATTCCCAAGAAAGCCGCGGGCGGGCGATGCGACGGGCTCGGATGTCGAAGCGGGGGAAGCGCCGGCGGAGGCCGCGCACCCAAGCGGGCGGCTGGTGCTGGCCGCGCTGGTCGCGTTTCTGGGCATGACGTGGTGGGAGACGGCGCTGACGCGCGCCGGGCGAAGCGCGATTCTCGCGGCGCAAAAGGACCGCGAATCCAAGCAGTACCAGATGATGCTGCACGACTTCTATCGGGACGACGAGAACCTGTGGGCGCGTTTCGAGAGCCAGGAGCCGGCGACGATTCCGCTGCGCGCGGACGATCCGCGGCGCGGCGAGGGGGACATGCTGCTGCCGATGGTGGTGTTCAGCGATTTTCAGTGCCCGGCGTGCCGGGACTTCGCGGAGCGCGTTGAGAAAAACCTAACGGCGGACTTCGGCAACCTGCTGCGGGTTTACTGGAAGCACCTGCCGTGGGGCACGGCGTGCAACGAGAACTCGGCGCGGGACATGCACCCGCAGGCGTGCGCCGCCGCAGCCGCGGCAGAGGCGGCGCGCGTGCTGGGCGGCAACGATGCGTTCTGGAAGGCGCACGACGCGTTGTTCGCCCGGCAGCGGGAGTTGGCCAAACTGGACTACCGCGTGCTGGCGGGGGAGCTGGGGCTCGATCCGGAGCGTTTTGTCGAGACGATGGCGTCGGAGGACGTGAAGGCGCGCATCCAGGAGGACATCGTGCTGGCGAAGACGCTAGGGGTGAAGGCCACGCCAATGGTTTACCTCTGGGGGCGGAAGGTGGATCGGCACATGCTGATGAATCCGGCGTTCGTGAAGCGGATTTCGGATCGGTTTCAGCAGGTGCGGAATCAGAAGCTGGCGCAGCAGAAGTGGGAAGGGCTGTCGCCGGAGCAGCGCGCCGAGATGCTGCGCAAGGCCGAGCAGCAAGTGCAGGAGCAGCAGGTTCGCGATCCCAATGCGCCGAGCCCGACGCCGGGCGAAACCGATGGGCACGATCATGACCATGGTGCCCATGATGGCCACGATCACAGCCATGATCCGCAGTGATGACGGGCGGCATGGCACCCGGCGCTTGGCGCCTTGAGTCTTTGGTTCGGCCCGCTCCCTTACCCTTGACACGATGACGCTGCGTCAAGGGCAGGCGGTCGCGGCTCGGATCGGTGTGGCGCAGATGCGCGCCTGGTTAGACTCTTAGCTTCTGACATGCGCGCAGAACGCGTGCATCTTTCAGGAATCGATGGCTCGTTCCACTCTCCCCCAAACCCCTCCCTGGAAGGGAGGGGGGGTGCCGCGGATCGCCGCAGTAGTTAGTTGCGGATGCGCTGGTAAGTGCAGATCCTGAAGGCGACGGCGTGGCGTTCGTCGGCGGGGTGGGGAACGGCGCGGGTCACCTGCCACTGGGTTCGATCCCAATTGGGAAAATATGTATCGCCCGCGAAATCGGCGGCGAGTTCTGTGAGGTGCATGCGGTCGGCGCGGTGTGGAGCGGGGCTGTCCAGTGCGGCGGCGTAGAGCGCCGCGCCGCCGACGATGAACACGGGTCCGCGGACAGTCACGACCAGGTTTATCGCGTCGGCGAGCGATCGGACGATTTCGACGCCGGGTGCGGCGGCTGGGTTCAGCGTGGTGCTGACCACGAGGTTGCGTCGTCCGGGGAGCGGGCGGTTGATGGATGCGAACGTGCGGCGGCCCATGATGACGGGGTGGCCGAGGGTGAGTGTCTTGAAGTGCCGCAGATCGTCGGGCAGGTGCCAGGGGAGTTGTCCGTCGCGGCCGATGACGCCGTTGGCGGCGACGGCTGCGACGAGTTCCAGGGAAAGATCGCTCATACGGCCACCGGAGCCTTGATCGCCGGATGCGGATCGTAGCCGTGGACTTCGATGTCGGCTTCGGTGAAGTCGTCGATGTCGCGGACGGCGGGATTGAGGCGCAGCGTGGGGGCGGACCGCGAGGGGCGTTCGAGGAGTTGGCGCGCCTGGTCGAGGTGGTTTTCGTAGAGGTGGGCGTCGCCGAACGTGTGCACAAAATCTCCCGGCGTCAGCCCAGTGACGTGCGCGACCATGTGGGTGAGCAGGGCATAGCTGGCGATGTTGAACGGCACGCCGAGAAAGAGGTCGGCTGATCGCTGGTAGAGCTGGCACGACAACCGGCCGCCGCCGGACACGTGAAACTGAAAGAGCGCGTGACACGGGGCGAGGGCCATATGCGGCAGGTCGGCGACGTTCCAGGCGCTGACCATCAGCCGGCGCGAGTGCGGTTCGCGGCGGATTTGTTCGATCACTTTCTGGAGCTGGTCGATGACCTTGCCGCCGGGCGCGGTCCAGGCGCGCCACTGCTTGCCGTAAACCGGGCCGAGTTCGCCCGCGTCGTCGGCCCACTCGTCCCAGATGCTCACGCCATTTTCGCGCAGGTAGCGCACGTTGGTTTCGCCGCGGATGAACCAGAGCAGCTCGTGAATCACCGAGCGGACGTGGATTTTGCGCTGAGTGAGCAAGGGGAAGCCGTCGGCGAGATCGAAGCGCAGTTGGCGGCCGAAGACGCCGCGCGTGCCGACGCCGGTGCGATCGCGGCGCGGTTCGCCGGTGTTCAGCACGTCGCGGACCAGTTCAAGATACGGTTGCATGGCGAGAGATACCGTATCGGGGAAGGCGCGGCCCGACAAGCATCGTGGCGGGCCAGCGATCCATCCGGGGATCGCATGCTCACGCAAGCGTGAGCATGGCACCCCATGAGCGTACGCGGCGTTGCTGTCGAAACCTGTCAATGGGCGGGCATCGGCTTGCACGGGTCCGGCTGGGTTCGCACAATGGCGCGATGGCGCGCCGGACCGGAGGCCGGGGGGCGCGCTTCATGTGACCCTGATTGCGAACTGAGCAAGGAGAAGCGCATGCGCGTCGCACGTTTACTGGGTGTCGTTCTGGCTGTTTCGCTGCTGCCGGCGGGCTGCGGTCAGAAGCAAAAGAGCAGCGTCAAGCTGACCTACCCCGAGGCGCGGCAGGTCGAGGTGGTGGACGACTACAACGGGGTGCAGGTGGCGGACCCGTACCGCTGGCTGGAAGACCCGGACGCGGAGGAGTCGCGTGCGTGGATCGAGGCGCAGAACAAGCTGACCGAGGAATACCTGGGGTCGGTGCGGCAGCGCGAGGCGATTCAGAAGCGTTTGACGAAGTTGTGGAATTACGAACGCTTCAGTACGCCGTTCAAGCGCGGCGGGCGCTACATCTATTCGCGCAATGACGGACTGCAGAATCAGTTCGTGCTTTATACGGTGAAGTCGCTGGACGACGAGCCGCAAGTGCTGATCGATCCCAACACGTTCTCCGAGGACGGCACGGTTTCGCTGGCGGGATATTCCGTCAGTGAGGACGGGCGATACCTGGCGTATGCCAAGTCGGAAGGCGGGAGCGACTGGAACACGTGGTTCGTGCGCGACATCGAAGCCGGGAAGGACTACGACGACAAGCTGGAGTGGGCGAAGTTTTCGGGCGCGTCGTGGAAGAAGGATGGATCGGGCTTTTACTACAGCCGGTACGACGCGCCGGAGTCGGGCAACAAGCTGCAAAGCGTGAACGAGTTTCAGAAGCTGTACTTTCACCGGCTGGGCACGCCGCAGTCACAGGACGAACTGGTTTACGAGGATCGCGAGCATCCGGACTGGGGATTCGGCGGGGGAGTCACGGATGACGGGCGCTACCTGATCATCGCGGTGACCAAGGGCACGGAGCGGATGAACCAGCTCTATTACAAGGAGCTGCAGACGGACGGGTCGCCGGTGGTGAAGCTGATCGACACGTTCGAGGCGCAGTACAACTTCATCGACAACGACGGGCCGGTGTTCTGGTTTCACACGGATTTCGAGGCGCCGCGCGGGCGGGTCATCGCGATCGACACGCGCAATCCGGAGCGCGGGAACTGGCGCGAACTGGTCGGCGAGGCGGAGGAAACGCTGACGAGCGTGGGCGCGATCAACAACATGTTCGTGGCCAGCTACCTGAAGGACGCTCACGACCAGGTGAAGTTCTTCGACCTGGAGGGCAAGTTTGTGCGTGAAATCGAGTTGCCGGGGATCGGCAGCGCGGGCGGTTTCTCAGGGAAGCGCAGCGAGACCGAGACGTTTTACTCGTACACCAGCTTCAACATGCCGTCGACGATCTACCGCTATGACTGCGCGAGCGGAGAGAGCACGGTCTTTCGCCAGCCGGACGTGGACATCGACCCGGACGATTACGTGACCCGGCAGGTGTTCTACCACAGCAAGGACGGCACGCGCGTGCCCATGTTCATCACGCACAAGCGCGGCCTGCGGCTCAATGGGAAAAACCCGACCCTGCTCTACGGATACGGCGGTTTCAACATACCGCTGACGCCGTATTTTTCGCCGAGCACGCTGGTGTGGATGGAGATGGGCGGGGTGTACGCGGTGGCCAACATCCGGGGCGGCGGGGAGTACGGCCGGGCGTGGCACGAGGCGGGGATGCGCAAGAACCGGCAGAACGTGTTTGACGATTTCATCGCGGCGGCGGAGTGGCTGATCGATAACGACTACACCCAGCCGAGCAAGCTGGCGATCAACGGCGGCAGCAACGGCGGGTTGCTGGTGGCGGCGTGCATGGTGCAGCGTCCGGACCTGTTTGGCGCGGTGCTGCCGGCGGTGGGCGTGTTGGACATGCTGCGGTTCAACAAGTTTACCATCGGGTGGGCGTGGGAGTCGGATTACGGTTCGCCGCAGGATCCCGAGGAGTTCAAGGTGCTCCACGGCTACTCGCCGCTGCACAACCTGAAGGCCGGGACACAGTATCCGGCTGTCCTGGTGACGACCGGTGACCATGACGACCGGGTGGTGCCGGCGCACAGCTTCAAGTTTGCAGCCGCCCTCCAAGCGGCGCAGGGGGGCAGCGCGCCGACGCTGATCCGCATCGAGACGCGGGCGGGCCATGGCGCGGGCAAGCCGACGTGGATGCGGATCGAGGAGCAGGTGGACCAGTGGGCGTTCCTGGTCAAGGCGCTCGATATGCGCCCGCGAATTTGAGGCGTCTGCGCCGGCGGACAGACTCGGCACGGAACCTAGAACGATGAGCGCGGAGCGATGAATCGGCCAAGTGGCCATTCATCATTCCGCGTTCTTCGTTTATAACAGGGGGTATGGACCTCAAAACGCGCATTGATATCGCGGCGGGGCGCAGGCCGGCTGACCTGGTGCTGCGCGGCGGGCGCATCGTCAACGTACTCTCCTGCGAAGTTCACGATGGCGACGTGGCCATCGCGGGCGATCGGATCGTGGGCATCGGCCGATACGACGGCCGCGAGGTGGTCGACCTGCGCGGGCAGTATGTTTGCCCCGGGTTCATCGACGCGCACGTTCACATCGAGTCGTCGATGCTCTCGGTGCCGGAGTTCGCGAAAGTGGTCGCGGCGCACGGTACGACTGCGGTGATCACCGATCCGCACGAGATCGCGAATGTGATGGGGGTCGAGGGCATCCGCTACATGCTCAACTCGAGCAAGTACTGCCCGATCGACGTGTACGTGATGGTCAGTTCGTGCGTGCCGGCGTCGCATTTCGAGAGCGCGGGCGCGGAACTGAGCGCGTTGGATATTGCGCCGCTGCTTTCTGACCCGTGGGTGCTGGGCCTGGCGGAGATGATGAATTTCCCAGGGGTGGTTTCAGCGGATGAGGGGTGCCTGGACAAGCTGCGGTCGGTCGGTCGGCAGCCGGTGGATGGGCACTGTCCGGGCCTGTCGGGCCGCGACCTGTGCGCGTATGTGGCGAGCGGGATCGGCAGCGATCACGAGTGCACATCGCTTGCGGAGGCGCGCGAAAAGCTGCGCATGGGCCTGAGCATCATGATTCGCGAGGGCAGCCAGGCGCGTAATCTGGATGCGTTGTTGCCGCTGGTGACGCCGGAGACGCTTGACCGCTTCATGTTTGTCACCGACGACAAGGATGTGGACGATCTGCATGAAGAAGGGCAGATCGACCACATGGTGCGGCGGGCGATCGCTCTGGGCATGAACCCGGTCCACGCGGTGAAGCTCGCGACCATCAATCCGGCGCGTTACTTTGGCTTGCAACAATTGGGGGCGGTGGCGCCCGGGCGCATGGCATCGCTGGCGATTCTGGAGGACCTTTCGCGGTGTCGGGTGACGCGGGTTTATCGCGGCGGCGAACTGGTGGCCGAGGACGGCGTGGCGATCGACCGGCATGCGGACAAACGCAAGCTGCCGGTGCTGCGCAGCAGCGTAAACGTGCAGTGGTTGGAAGAGGAGCAGTTCCGCGTGGCGGCGCCGGCGGATCAGCCTTGCGCGGTACATGTGATCGAGGTACTGGAGGACCGCATCGACACGCTGCGCAGCGTGGCGCGGATGACTCCGGTGGATGGCGAGATGTGCGCGGACGCGGCGCGCGACCTGGCCAAGATCGCGGTCATCGAGCGGCACCAGGCGAGCGGCCGCACCGGGTTGGGGTTTGTGCACGGATTCGGTTTTTCCCATGGGGCCATCGCGTCGAGCGTGGGGCACGATTCGCACAACCTGGTGGTCGCGGGCACGAGCGACGCGGACATGTTCGCGGCGGCGGTACACCTGGTGAAGATTCGCGGGGGGTTCTGCGCGGTGCAGGACGGCGTGGTGCTGGCGGACGTGCCGCTGCCGATCGGGGGGTTGATGAGCGATGTGGATGCGGAGACGCTGAGCGGACAACTTCGGCGGCTGCACGAGGCGACGTCGCGCGTCGCGAGCAAGCTGCGGCGGCCGTACATGGCGCTGGCGTTTCTGACGCTGTCGGTTATTGGGAAACTCAAATTGACCGACCAGGGGCTGATCGATGTTGACCGGTTCGAGCGGATTGAGTTGCTTGCGCGCGGACCGGAGAGTTGAACCGCAGAGGGCGCAGAGATTGTTTTGGTTTGGCTGGTTGGGTTGAGGTTTCGTTGTGTCTGATTCGCTGAATGTTCTTACGGAATCCATTATTGGTTCGGCGATCGATGTTCATCGCGCACTGGGTCCTGGGCTGCTTGAGTCGGCGTATGAGGCCTGTTTTGCGCACGAGTTGACGGGCCGTGGATTCGCGGTGGAGCGACAGAAGCCGCTGCCGGTGCGGTATAAGGGGATTGATCTGGATTGCGGATATCGGCTGGACTTGCTGGTGGATCGATCCGTGATTGTTGAGCTCAAGTGCGTGGATGCGCTTTTGCCGATTCATCAGGCCCAACTGCTGTCGTACCTGCGCATGGCTGACATGCGCGTAGGGCTGTTGCTCAATTTCCATGCGATCCAACTTCGCCAAGGGATCAAGCGCTCGGTCAATGATCACAAGAATGTGGTGGTTTGAGCGGGTGAGATTCGCAGGATTCCAACCCAAGAACCTGTCTCTGCGTTCTTCGCGAACTCCGCGGTTCAATCCCAATGCCAACAACGCCTGATGCACAGTTCGACGCGGCGCTGCAACGTGCGATTCTGGCGCTGGGCGTTGCAGTTCGCGACGAGACGCTCGCCGCGATGTTCCGGCATTATGAGCTGCTTGTCGCGGCGAATGCCCAGTTCAACCTGACGCGGATCACGGACCCGGTAGAGGCGGCGGTCAAACTGTACGCGGATTCGCTCGCGCCGCTCGCGTGGCTGGCGGGGGCGAACGCGCGGGTGACGCGCGTGCTGGATGTGGGCACAGGCGCGGGCTTCCCGGCTGTGCCGCTGGCGGTGACGATGCCGGCCTGGCGGATCACCGCGCTGGATTCGACCGGGAAAAAGGCGCGGTTTGTCGAGGGATGCGCGGCGGAGCTTGCGCTGGGGAATCTCAAGGCGCTGCACGCCCGGGCGGGGGAATGGCACAGTGCGCAGCCGTTCCAACTGGTGCTGTTCAAGGCCGTCGGGTCGCTGGATCGTTGCCTGGAGTGCGCCCGCGGACTGGTGGCCCGCGAGGGGTATGCGATGATGTTCAAGGGTCGCAGCCTCTTGCGCGAGGAGCTCGACTCCGGGCAGGTGCGTGCGGAAGCGCTGGGCCTGCAGACCTGGGACACCGTCGATTATTCGCTTCCGCTGCGCGATGAGACGCTCGAGCACACGCTGGTGATCTACCGACGGATGTAATCCCATGAAAGGCTGTCTCCTGCCGGGCGGTACGATGTCCGGTTGTGGATTGTGAATTTTTTCAGGAGACAGCCAATGAAGATGTTATCGAGGGTAGCACAGATGGGCATGGATTGCCATC
>Ga0268299_1000900_pt1 | contig 70831 bp, 65 predicted proteins | sample NOBtaG_FD_193484 | JGI IMG/M metagenome (GOLD analysis project Ga0268299, IMG submission 193484) | Activated sludge microbial communities from bioreactor in Nijmegen, Gelderland, Netherland - NOB reactor | ecosystem: Engineered > Bioreactor > Aerobic > Activated sludge | place: Netherlands... | reverse complement strand
GAACTGGTCTGCGAGTAGAGGGAGTGCTTGTTCCATTTTCTCATGGAATCATAACACTTTACCCAAAAGCTAAACTATTACTTTAACGCGTATGGGGGCACCTCCCCGCGCTTCGCGCAGGGAGGACAACATGAGCTCGACAGCCGTCCTATTAAGGGAAGGATTCGAGATGTATCCACTCCGTAGCAGCGAAGCTGGGGAAGCAGGCTGTCAGATCGGCCACAGCCAGGCGGCGCCGCGCACGCCGCTCGAATCGCCGTGGACGGGCGGCACCAGCCTGGTGGCGATGCTGTCCGGCTCGGAGAAGATGTAGCGCGCCCAAAGCTCCGGGACGCGCCGGTAGAGCGGTTGCATCTTCGAGAGGCCACCGCCCAGCACGATGACGTGCGGATCGATCAGGTTGACGACATTGGCGAGCGAGCGCGCCAGGCGGTCGCAATACTGCTCCAGGCACGCCTGCGCCTCGCGATCGCCCGATTCGGCCGCGGCCGCGATGTCGGTGGCGATCAGCTGCCGGCCCGTGCGCTCGGCATACTGCGCCTGGAAGGCGGGCCCGCTCAGCCATGCCTCGACGCAGCCCTGGCGGCCGCAATAGCAGGGCGGGCCGGGCCGCTCGTCGTCGCGCGGCAGGGGCAGCGCGTTGTGGCCCCATTCCCCGGCGATCGCCTGCGCCCCGAGCAGCGGCCGCCCGTCGATGACGACCCCGCCGCCGACGCCGGTGCCGAGGATGACGCCGAAGACGATCGGCGCCAGCCGCGCGGCGCCATCGGCGGCCTCCGAGACGGCGAAGCAGTTCGCGTCGTTGGACAGCTTGACCTCCTCGCGCGCCAGCGCCTCGCGCAGGTCGCGGTCGAGCGGATGGCCGTTGAGGTGGGTGGAGTTGGCATTCTTGACGAGGCCGGTCGCCGGCGAGAGAGCGCCGGGATGGCCGACGCCCACCCGGCAGCGCGCGCCGACACGCGCCTCGAGCGCATGGACGACGTCCGCCACGGCGTGCACGGTTTCCTCGTAGGCGCCGGATGGCGTCTTCACGCGCAGGCGGGCCCGTTCCGCGCCGGCATCGTCGAGCACGATGCCTTCGATCTTGGTGCCGCCGAGATCGATGCCGATACGCATGGTTCTCCTACTTCACAGAAAGCGCGCCCGAATGTCGAGGCTGCTCGAAGCGCCGATGGACTCGAACGTCGAGGCCAGCCAGGAGGTTGCGGCCTTGCGTCCGAGGCCGAACAGATGCTCGAGGAAGTCGGGCTCGATGTTGAACTTGCTGACGGCGCCCAGCGGCGCCAGCGAGGCCGGGTCGGCGATCGAATGGACCAGGACGTTCTTGAGCCGGCGGCCGAAGTCGCCGCTGACGGCGCCCTTGGCGATCAACTCCTGCACGAAGGCGATGGCCCGCATCTCCGCCATCAGCGCGCCGCCGAAGGTGATCTCGTTCAGCCGGTCGGCGATCTCGGCGTTGGATGTCGGGATGCCGGGGCGCTCGGGCGGATCGACCTCGACCACGACCACGTCGCGGCTGTCGCACTGGTAGATGAACGGCCAGATCGGCGGATTGCCGCGAAAGCCGCCGTCCCAGTAGGGCACGCCGTCGATCACCACGGCATCGTGGACGTTGGGCAGGCAGGCCGAGGCCAGCAGGGCGTCGATCGACAGCTCGTCGCGGGTGAAGATGCGCACCTTGCCGGTCTGCACGTTGGTCGCGGCGATGAAGGCCTTGATCTGGTGGCAGGCGCGCACCGCCTTCTCGTCGAAGTGCCGGGTGAGCAGGTCGCGCAGCGGGTCGAACTTCAGCGGGTTGCGCTGCCAGGGCGAGAGGGTGCGCTGGACGAGATCGGCCCACAGCGCGCCGGGTGAATCGTCGAGGTTCCAGTTGCCCTGCAGACGGTCGAGCGGGGTGCGGCGGATCGGGCTGGCGATCGACATCGTCCCGAGCTCGCCCCAGAAGCGGCGCAAGGCCTCGCGCGCGCCCGGCCCGCCGCCCTGCGCCCAGCCCTGCAGCAGGATCGCGGCATTCATGGCGCCCGCGCTGGTGCCGCTGACTGCCTCGAGCTCCAGGCGGCCATCCTCGATCAGCGCATCGAGGACGCCCCAGGTGAACGCTCCGTGCGAGCCGCCGCCCTGCAGGGCAAGATTGATGCGCTTGGTCGAACTCATGCTGCTGGGCTCCCGGTCGCCGCGACGCTACTGTCACCATTCTGTAACGAGGGCATGGCAGCGCCATTATGGCCAAGGATGCGGCGGCGGGACCGTGGCGAAAACGCCCTGTGACGATCCTGTGGATGCTGTCGCTCGGCCAGCTCATCTCCTGGGGCCTCGTCTACTACACCTTTCCGTTGTTCGTTGGACCGATGGGCGAGGACCTCGGCTGGTCGCGCAGCGGCATGTTCGGTGCGCTTTCGGCCGGCCTCATGGTGGCGGGCCTCAGCTCGATCCCGGTCGGCGCCTGGATCGACCGCGGGCACGGCCGCAAGCTGATGACCGGCGGCTCGCTGCTGGCAGCCGGCCTCCTGCTCTGGTGGCCGCGCATCGAATCGCTACCGCTGTTCTATGTGCTGTGGCTGGGCCTGGGCGCCTGCCAGGCTGTCCTGCTCTACGAGCCGGCCTTCGCCATCATCACGCGGGTCTATGGCCCGCGCTACCGGCAGGCGATCCTGCTGATGACCTTCGTCGGCGGACTCGCCAGCACCTTCGGCATTCCCTTCACGCAGTTCCTGATCGAGCGCGTCGGCTGGCGGTCGAGCCTGGAGGTGTTGGCCGCCATCAATGGCGCGCTCGCTGTTATCCACTGGCTGTTCATTCCCGGCCCGAAGGAAAAGCCGGTGCCGATCGCCGAGACCAGGCCGCCGACCGATGGCGCGCAGAAGAAGAGCCCGCTCGCCGCGGCGGTGCGCGTGCCGGCCTTCTGGGGGCTGGTCGTGGCCTTCGCCGGCTACGGGCTTGCCTTCTCGGCGATGAGCTTCCACCTGATCCCGCTGCTCGACGACCGCGGCGTGCCAACCGGGGTGGTGATGGCCATCATCGCCCTGATCGGCCCCATGCAGGTCGTGGGCCGCGTGCTGCTGATGGTCGGCCAGCAGCACATCACCACCATCCAGCTCGGCGCCGGCATCTATTTCGCCTTCCCCATCTCGATGGCGATGCTCGCGCTCGGCATCAGCGACGTCTACGGCCTGATCCTGTTCGCCATCGTCTATGGCGTGGCCAACGGGCTGATCACCATCCTGCGCGGCATGGCCGTGCCGGAATTCATCGGACCGGAAGGCTATGGCGTGGTCTCCGGCGCACTCACCATGCCGACCAATATCATGCGCGCCGCGGGACCCATCCTGGCCTCGCTTGCCTGGGGCGCCTTCGGCGGCTACACGCCCGTGCTGTGGGGGCTGGCCGCCATCATGCTGGTTGCCGCCATGGGATTCGCCGCGGCGGCGATGCTGTCGAGGCGAGCGACTTGACGATGCTCGGCTGAACACCCATGCTTGAGACACGTGTCTTCCACAATGTAGCTAGACAATGCGCCAGCCTCTGTTCGATCCGGCAGCCAGGAAAAGGACCGTCAGTCTCACATTGAATGGCGATCTCTATGCCAAGGCGAAGGCCCGAGGCATCAACGCCTCACAGGTTGCCGAAGCCGCACTGGCGGAGGCTTTGGCAGCGCGGGAGGCCGAAGAGATTCGGGCCGATATCGAGAAGGACCTCGCTGCTTACAACGCCTACGTAGACAAGCACGGGTCTCCCGCTGAGATGTTGCGCGACCATCTCGCTGATCGCGACGATGCAGCTTGACGTCTATGCCAACCCGCTGGCCCGGGCGCGCCGTGCCTTCCCGTATGTCGTTGTTATGCAAGCGGATATCGCAGCATCGGGCCGTGAACGCGTCATCGCGTTTCTCGCCGGAAGGATGCAAATTGGTCCCATAGGCGGAAAGCTCATGCCAATCGTCGAGATCGGCGGACGAGAATTCGTTGTGCTCATGCCATCGATTACCAATGTGCCGGCAAGCGAGTTGCGCACTCCGGTTGGGAATTTGATGGCCTTTCGCGACCGCATCGTCGCCGCGATCGACTGGATGTTTCTGGGCCTCTGAGAGGCGGTCTCAAGATTTGTGAATGTGGACGATTTCGCCCTCTATGGCGCCATTGTCGACTGTCAGTCTGGCGAAGCTCGCCGGAGTTCCCTTGCCGGGCAATGTAACGCTGCCTGGATTGACGTGCAGTCGTCCCGCGGTGCGTTCGATCGAGGGCGTGTGCGTCGACGCCCAGAGCAGGGCATCCAGAGGCTCTTCGAACAATTGGATCAAGGCTTCCGAGGAGGCGCAGACCAGCGGGTCAGCCTGAAGCGCGGCGCCGGCCTCGACTGGGTCGAACACGCAGCCGATGCGGACGTTGCCCGCCTCCAGCACGCGCAACCGGGCCGCCGTGCGGGGATCGTCCTCGTCGTCGCGACCTCGCACGCCGACGACCGGGGCGAGCCTGGCCAGGGCATCGAGGCCTGCTCTTTCGCCCATGTCGCCCAAGGTCACGAACAGATCGGCCCCGCGGAAGGCATCGAGGGCTGCTTGTGGCCAGTCGACGCCTTGTGCGGGATGGATATGGCAGTCAGCGAGAACGACGATGGTGCTGGCCTGGACGATGTCGATCATGCACCGACGCTAGACGCGATGGAGGTTCGCCGACTTCTCCGATCTTGCGATCTTGCGCCAGGCTCCTGGCGAGACGCCGAACGACCGTCGGAAGCGGGTCGAGAAGCTGCCCAGGCTCTCGAACCCGGTCGACAGGCAGATGTCGGTAATCCGCGCCTGCGTGGTTGCGATTCGACGCGCGGCGCGTTCGAGTCGCAGCTCCGTCACGTAGACGCCCGGACTTGCCCGGAAGGCGGTCGTGAACAATCGATGGAAATGGTGGGGCGAGAGGCACGCGACGTCTGCGATGTCGGCAAGCACGAGCCGCCGATGGGCCTCGGCATGGATGAAATCGCGGGCGCGATTCAAGCGTCGCGTGATCTCGACTCGGGTCGAGGCGCGATGGCTGCGGCCGCCGTGCTCGGATCGCCAGCCCGCCGTCGCGCGCGCCAGGGCCAGCGCCAGATCGAAGAAGGTGTCATCCCAATCCAGGGCGGCGGGCTCCGTGGCGCGCGCAAGACGGCGCAGCGCGCGAAGCGGCGCGGCGAGGGTGGGCTGGAGCGGCCGCACATGCGGCGTCATGATGAGCGCGCCCGCACTCATGCGCGGGCGATCGAGCTGGGCTTCGTCACTCGCGAGGAGGGCACACAGCGCATCTTCCATGAAGCCGTCGGCGAAGAACGGGCAGAATGTCTCGACGGGCTCGGCGGTTTCGAAAGCCAGCGAATAGCTTTCGCCCTGATTGAGCACGAGACAGTAGCCGGCGTCGACCGTGTACCGCCGTGTGCCCGTACGCCAGACGCCCTGGCCCTGCAGGACGACCTTGAGCGATAGCGGACCTTCGAAATCCACCGCCTGATGCAAAGGGCGACGCCGGGGCGAATAAGGATACACGCCACCCATCACTGCGTTGAGGCGGCCCAACGCAGTGGCGGGGGGATTGATGCGGGGCGCGGGCAGGTTACTCCGCCGCGAGCTTGGCCTTGGTCGGCTCGAGATGCTGCACTTTGGGCAGCACCTCCTTGGCGAGCAGCTCCAGCGAATGGTGCCACGCCTTGGGGTTGTCGGCATAATCGAAGCCGAACACCAGGAGCTGACCGAATCCACCGACGTCGTGGTAAATCTTCTCGATCTTCTCGGCGACGGTCCGTGGCGAGCCGACGATCCAGTTGTGGCGCGCGCAGTAGTCCGGCGTGACGTCGGAGTCGGGTACGCTCTGATCGTGCTTCAGATACTCGAGGAAGCCGAACTGGCCGAGCAGCGGCAGGAAGTACTCGCGCATCATGCGGCCCATGGAGGAGCCGGCCGAGAGCCTCATCGCCTCCTCGTCGGTGTCGGCCACGAACACCTCGCGGACCATGCGCCATTCGCCCCGATCGGGGGTACGGCCTGCCTTGGCGGCACCGATCTCGACCGCTTCCCAATGGCTGGCGACATACGCCGGGTTGAGGTTGAGGCTCATCGGCAGGTAACCCTTCTCGCCGGCGAGCTTCAGGGTATCGGAGCCCTTGCTGAGGCCGGCCACGCCGATCGGCGGATGAGGGCTCTGCAACGGCTTGAGATGGGGGCGCAGCACGCCGAACATCTCACCGGGCCGATTGACGTGCCAGAACCTGCCTTTGTACTCGAACGGCTCGGTGGCGCTCCACAGCTTCAGGATGATGTCGAGCGCCTCGCGGGTCATGTCGCGATTGACGCCCGACATGCCATCGACGTTGAACATCGCCCAGTCGCTCGGCAGGCCGGATGCCGCGACGCCGAAATTGAGCCTGCCGCCCGACATGTGATCGAGCATGGCGACCCGGTTGGCGAGCTCGGCCGGATGGTGATAGGGCAGCAGGAAGCCACCCGGGCCGAGACGGATGTTCTTGGTCTGCATCAGCGCCTGCGCCACCAGCAGGTCGGGCGAGGGATGCGGCTCCCAGGGCGCCGTGTGGTGCTCGCCGATCCACGCCTCGGTGTAGCCCAGCTCGTCGAGCCAGCGCAGCACCTGCAGGTCCCAGTCATGCCCGTCCTTGAGGGGACGTTCGGGCGGATGCGACGGCATGGCGAAGTATCCGAGCTGCATCGTTTCCTCCTGAGTTATTGGCGGGAAGTCGACTACCATTGGGCCGTCAGCGCAAGGGGGCAGGCGCGCATGTCTGCCGCAGCGCCAGGCGTTGCCATCGCGTGAAGGAACTCGAGCCATGGCGAGATCGCGGCGGGTGGTGTTCGTGTGTTGCGACGGCCTCGGCCGCGACTGGGTGCGCTCGGACACGACGCCCGTGCTGCACGAGCTTGCGCGCACCAGCGTGTGGTGCGGCGAGCACAGTGCCGTGTTCCCCTCGGTCACGCGCGTGTCGGCTGCATCTGTGACGACCGGCTGCTTCCCGGCGCGCCACGGCCTGCACGGCAACCGGATGGGCCTGCTCGAGCAGGGCCGGATTGTCGTGCGCGATGTCGGCAGCCCGGATTTTCGCCACCACATGCGCAGCGCCACCGGGGGCACGCTGCTGGTTCCGGCACTGGCCGAGCGGGTTGCCGGCCGCGGCGGCTGCATCGCCTTCTCGAACGTCTCGCCGGGCGCCGCTTACTTCCTAGACCCCGAGCATTTCGGCCACGTCTATCATCGGGCAGGGTCGTTCGCCCCGGGAGGCCGCCGCCTGGAGGGCAAGAATGCCCTCGAGGTCAGCCACGATGCGGCGGGCGACTGGGCCATGACCCAGCGCTTCTGCGCCGAGGTATTGGCCGAGTGCAGGCCGGCGGTGGCGTTGCTCTGGCTGTGCGATCCCGACCACACCTTGCATGGCGTGCCGCTCGGCTCGCCGGCGCATGTCGACGCCTTGCGCGGCGCCGAGCATTGCGTTGCCGAGGTCGCGCGCACCGTCGAACGGCTGCGTGGCGAGGGTGACGAGATCCTCCTGCTGATCGGGTCCGACCATGGCCAGGAAACCATCGGCGACGGCGTCGCGATCGAGGAGTGCCTGGCGGCCAACGGTCTCGAGGAGCTTCTTGCGAAGGGCGACGTGGCGGTGGCAGGCCAGGGCACGGCGGCGCTGCTCTATGCGACCGATGGCGGACGCGACGCGCTGCTCGGCGTCCTCGACGACATGCGCCGCATGCCCTGGGCGAGCGACGTGCTGTCTGGCGACAGCCTCGCCGAGCGGTGCTTTGCGGCGCGCGACGGCGTCGTCGCCGCGGTGAACATGGCGCGCCGGGGCGAAGCCAACCCCTATGGCGTTCCCGGCCGACGCTGGGTGGCCCTGGAAGGAGGCAAGCCGGCGCCGATCGGCAGTGGCCAGCATGGCGGCTGGGGACCCGACGAGACGCGACCCTTCCTGATGATCAACGATGCCGGGCGATCCGTGGGGTCGGCGTTGCGCCCGACCAGCCTGGTAGACATCGCACCTACCATCGTCGACTTCCTCGGGTTGCCGACCGACGGGTTCGACGGGTCACCTTTGCCCCTTCGGTGAGAGGACTTTCGTGCAATCGGAGGATAGCGAGGCGATCATGGAAATCAGGCCCTTGAGCACGCATACCGGCGCCGAGGTACTGGGCGTCGACCTCATGCGACCGGTTGCGGACGCCGATCGCGACGCGATGTACCGCGCCTTTGTCGCGCGCGGCGTTCTGGTCGTGCGCAACCAGGCGCTGAAGCCGCCGCAGCTGGCCAAGGCAATCGAGCTGTTCGGCACCATCCTGGTTCAGCACAATTCGCGGTTCGCGATCCCCGACTGCCCGCAGATCCACTACGTGTCCAACCAGGACAGCTATCCCGACGGCCGTCGCTACATTCCCGGCGAGGGCTGGCACACCGACCATTCCAATGCCGCCAGTCCGCCCAAGGCGACGGCCTTGCATGCCGTTCAGTTGCCGGACAGAGGCGGCGACACGCAATACGCCAACATGGCTGCGGCCTACGAGGCCCTGCCGGGAGCCGTGAAGGAACGCATCGCGCCGCTGATGGGCATCCACGTCTATCAAAGCAGCCACAGCGCGCGGAAGCTGATGGGATTGAGCGACACCGACAGGGAGCGCGTTCCCAACGCCGCGCTGCACCCGCTGGTCCGCACCCATCCGGAAAGCGGCGCGAGGTCGATCTACATCAACCCGATCCGCATCGAGGGCATCCTCGGTCTCGATCACAGGGAGGCGCTGCCGCTGCTCGACGACCTGCTCGCCCACGCGACGGCCGAGCGCTTCCAGTATCGCCACGCGTGGAAGCCGGGCGATCTCGTGATGTGGGACAATCGTTGCCTGCTGCACAAGGCCAACGGCGATTACGACATGGCCCAGACACGCTACCTCTACCGCGTCATGCTGGAGGGCGACGTGCCGCGATAGGGCCCTGCGAGACGTCGGCTCACCTTGGTGAGCGGCCTTGTTCACATGGCAGGAAGATCACGTTGAACGAGGTGTCGACCGACGAAAGCTCATCGTCGCCCAAGGGCCGGCCCGGGCCGCTGGCAGCGACCTCATGCGGCCGGTAGTCGAGCTCGCGCAACAGCCGGACATAGGCCGCCGCCGGTACCTGCGAGACGAGGCGCAGGACCGGTCCATTGATCTCCGTGAGGATTGCCGGCCGACAGCGCTGGATGGTGTCGCGCGCGCCCTGCAGCGCCAGGTACTCGGCGCCCTCGATGTCGAGCTTCAGCAGATCGCACCGGCCGATCGCCAAGTCGTCGAGGCGCACGACATCGACGTCGAAAAGCTGGTGCCCGACCGAGGTCCGCTGCAGCAGGCTCTCGGTCGTGAGCAACCAGGTGCCGCCGGTGTTGTGCCCGGCGATGAGCGCCCCCACCTTCATGCGACCCGGCGCGGCACCGGTCGCGACCCGGTGGACGGCAATCTGCGACAGTCCGTTCTCCGCGGCAGACATGGCGAGCCGGCTCGCCGAATCCGGGCGTGGCTCGATCGCGATCACGCGACCCGTCGGACCGACCCGCTTGGCGGCGACCAACGAGAACCAGCCGATGTTTGCCCCGACGTCGACGAACGACATGCCAGGATGCAGATAGCTTTCGACGAATGCAGTCTCGTGCGGTTCGTAGTCATTGGCCATGCAGGGCCGCGACACGCCGTAGTCGCCGAGATCGACCCACAGTCGCAGCCCGGGCCGCGGTTCCGCCAGCACCCAGCTCGACAGCGGGTCCCTGGGAGCGAAGCCTGCCGGCGGCGAGGCATCTTGATCAGTCAACAGTCGGCTCTCCCAAGATGCCAATGCCCAGCTTGCGGGAATGATTGCTGATCCCATCCTCGCTGGGTGAACGATGGGCTTAGCCGAGCTGGATCCAGGTGGTCTTGACCTGGGTGAACTTGTCGAAGGCGTGAAGCGACTTGTCGCGGCCGATGCCGGACTGCTTGTAGCCGCCGAACGGGGTCGTGATGTCGCCGCCGTCGTAGGTGTTGACCCACACCGAGCCGGTGCGCAGGCCCTTGGCGAACCTGAAGGCCTTGTCGATGTCGGCGGTGAAGATCGCCGACGCCAGCCCGTAGATCGTGTCGTTGGCGACGGTCAGCGCCTGGTCGGCATCCTTGACCGGGATGACCGACAGCACGGGGCCGAAAATCTCCTCCTGGGCGATCCGCATCTTGTTGTCGACCTGGTCGAACACCGTCGGCTCGATGAAGGAGCCGGCATTGTCGACATGGACCTGCTTGCCGCCCATCCTGAGCCTGGCGCCTTCCTTCTGGCCGGCCTCGATGTAGCCCATGACGCGCCTGGTCTGGACCTCGTCGACCATGGCGCCCATCTGGGTCTGGGGATCGAGCGGATCGCCGGGCATCATCTTCTGGCCGATCGCCATGACCTTCTCCAGGAACTGGTCCTTGATCCTGTCCTCGACGATGAGGCGGCTGCCGGCGGTGCAAACCTCGCCCTGGTTGAACCAGATGCCGAAGGCCGTGCGCTGGGCCGCGACATCGAGATTGGGTGCGTCGCCCAGCACGATGTTGGGCGACTTGCCGCCGCACTCCAGCCAGACCTGCTTCATGTTGGACTCGCCCGAGTACCTCAGGAAGTACTTGCCGACCTCGGTCGAGCCGGTGAAGGCCAGCACGTCGACGTCCATGTGGCGGCCGAGCGCCTGGCCGGCGGTCTCGCCGAAGCCGGGCAGCACGCTGAACACGCCCTCGGGGATGCCCGCCTCGGCGGCCAGCTCGGCCAGCCGGATGGCGGTGAGAGGCGACTGCTCGGCCGGCTTCAGGATCACCGAGTTGCCGGCGGCGAGCGCCGGCGAGATCTTCCAGCACGCCATCAGCAGCGGAAAGTTCCACGGCACGACGGCGGCCACGACGCCGGCCGGCTCGCGGGTGATCATGGCCACGACATTGCCCGGCGTCGGCGCGACCTCGTCGTAGATCTTGTCGACCGCCTCGCCGAACCATTGCACGGTGTTGGCGGAGCCGGGGATGTCGACGCGGGTCGAGTAGGCGATGGGCTTGCCCATGTCGAGCGTCTCGAGCAGCGCGAGCTCGTCGCGGTTCTTCATCATGAGCTCGGCGAGCTTCAGCATGATGCGCTTGCGGTTGGCCGGCGGCATGTTGGCCCAGGTGCCCTTGTCGAAGGCGGCGCGCGCGGCCTTGACGGCGGCGTCGACGTCGGCCTGCTCGCAGGCGGCGACCCTGGTCAGCACCTGGCCGGTCGCCGGGTTGACGCAGTCGAAGGTCTTGCCGGTGAGCGAGGGCGTGAACTTGCCGGCGATGAACGCCTGGTTGCGGTAGCTGAGACCGCCGATGCGGCTTCTCCAATCGTCGCGCGAAAGCTGGGCGCTCATGTCTCGTTCTCCGGCTCGGTGGCTGCGGCGGACACTAGCCCGGAAGGCTTGGCGAAGTCATCCGGTGCGGCCCCTCTCGTGCTCGTGGCCGTGCCGCTTCGAGGGGGCGACCCCACTCGTGCCCCTTGACCGGGACGCAGTCAGGCCAGGATCGTCGTCAGGCCGCCATCGACGACCAGCGTGTGGCCGGTCATGTAGGCGCCGGCGTCGGAGGACAGCAGCAGCAGGGGGCCACGCAGGTCTTCCGGCTTGCCCCAGCGATGCGCCGCGGTGCGCTGCTCGAGCATGGCGTTGAAGGCGGCATTCTGCTGCAGCGGCACGTTGAGCTCGGTGCGGATGTAGCCGGGCGCTATGGCGTTGGCGGTGACGTTCGGGCCGAACTCGGCGGCGAGGTTCTTGGTGAGTCCCACCAGCCCGTGCTTGGCCGCGACATAGCCGGCCACCGAGGCGCGGCCGAGGATCGCCATCACCGAGGAAATGTTGACGATGCGGCCATACTTGCGCGCCAGCATGTGGCGGCCGACCTCGCGCGCCATCACGAACTGGCCGGTCAGGTCGGTCTCGATCGCCTTGCGGAAGGTCTCGGTTGGCGTGTCGACGATCGCCTCGCGGTAGATGATGCCGGCATTGTTGACCAGTACGTCGATGCGGCGATGGCGGCGCACGACGGCCTCGACCTGCTCGCGCACCTGCGCCTCGTCGGTGATGTCGATCGGCACCACCAGGGCCTTGCCGCCCTTGCGGGCAATTGCCCGGGCTGTCGACTCCAGCTCTTTCACCGTGCGGCCGGCGCACAGCACCGTCGCGCCGGCAGCGGCCAGGGTGAGCGCCATGTCGCGCCCCAGCCCGCGCGAGGCGCCGGTCAGCAGCACCACGCGGTTCTTCATCGAAAACAGATCGGCCATGTCCTGTTCGCTTTGCCTCCCGGGACGATCCTAGCCTATGAGAGACGCGACGGAACCCCGGGGGGAGATGCATGGCGAAATCAGGCAAGGTGGCGATCGTGACCGGCTCGGCCACCGGATTGGGCGCGACCTGCGCCATTGATCTGGCCGAGAAAGGCTGGAACGTCGCGATCAACTACACCAAGAGCCGCAAGGAAGCCGACGAGACCTATGCGGCCGTGACTGCCAAGGGAGTCGAGGCAATCCTGGTGCAAGCCAATATGGGCGAGGATGCCGACTGCCGCCGGCTTGCCGCCGAGACGCTGAAGAAGTGGGGTCGCATCGACGGGCTGATCAACAATGCCGGCACCACCAAGTTCCAGGCCCAGGGCGATCTCGAGGGCGTGACGCCGGAGGACTTCGACACCATCTTCCGGGTCAACGTCACCGGCCCCTACATGATGAGCCGCGCCGTCTATCCGGCGATGAAGAAGCAGTGGGAGGAGAAGCAGGAGCGCGGCTCGATCGTGCACGTCTCCTCGATCGCCGGCGTCATGGGCGTCGGCAGCTCAATTCCCTACGGCTGCTCGAAGGGCGCGCTGAACACGCTGACCTTGGCACTGGCACGCCAGCTGGCGCCGGCGGTACGCGTCAACACGATCTGCCCCGGCTTCATCCAGACGCGCTGGCTTCCCGGCGTCCTCGGCGCGGAGAACTATAGCAAGCTCAAGCAGTCGCAGGAGCAGAGCGCGCCGCTGCGCCAGGCCGGCACACCCGAGCAGATGGCGGAGGCGGCGCTGTTCTTCCTGACCAGCGCCTCAAACATTACCGGCGAGTTCCTGATCGTCGACGCCGGCACCCATCTCGGCATGCTGCCGATGAAGCCGCGCTGACCTGTTCGCCGGGAGCGAGAACGAAGCTCATGGCTGGGAGCGCGCCACTCCAGTGGCGCTCTTCCTGTTGATTGCACATCCCATGAGCGCCACTGGAGTGGCGCGCTCCCAGCGCATTTTCATGGGAGGTGTCGCCGTCTTGCGGCGACGAAGGGGTCATGAGCCATGGACTCCGCTGTCTCTCATGGCTCATGCCCCCTCCGTCGGCGAATGGCGCTGTAAACAGCGCCTACGCGGACACCTCCCCAGCGAAGCTGGGGAGGAGAACCGAACCTATGTCGGCAGCTCGTGGCCGCGGCCGATGTTGCGGATGATCTCGCTCAGGTGCGGCTTGGCCTGCAGCAGGGCCCGTCGATAGGCGACGAGGCCGCCCAGCAGCGCGCCGTTGCGCCCCAGCAGGCGGTCGGCGAACTCGACCATGCGGGTATTCGGCCAGCCGTGCTTGCGCAGCTCGAGGAGCTTGAGGAAGGCCTCCTCCTCGCGGCCCGGCGCGTGCTGGCACATCAGGATTGCCGCTGCGGCCGTCGAGCGCGACACGCCGGCGTGGCAATGCACGAGCATGTGGCTGCCGGCCCTGGCGTGCGCGCGTTCGCCGAACCGCAGGACCGTCTCGATGTGCGCCGGCGTGCAGGCTTCGAAGCCGGGATACTCGGCGACGATGTCGTCGAAACGGATCAGCTCGTGGTCGATCTCGACGTAGTCGTCGAGCGCGGGCGGCCGCGGCTCGTGAGTGTCGATGATCGACAGGACGTGGCTTACGCCGACCGCGCAATGCTGCGCCAGCTCGGGGATGCCGCAGATCGTGACCTTGTGATTCGGGAGGGGCATGGGAAGGAGTTCTTACAGTAGGCTCGAGGCCATTTGGAGGCCGATGGCGAACATGCCGATCAGGAAGATGCGCCGGAACGTCTCCGGCGTTACCGCATTGCGGGTCTTCTGGCCGATCCAGACGCCGGCCATGGTCGGTGCGATGACGAGGATGGCACCGATCAGGTTGGTCGTGTCGAACGCTCCCTTGAGCGCCAGCGCGAGGGTCAGGGCACCGATGATGAAGATGAACATGACGCCGAGCGCCTGGACCAGCTCGTGCCGGCTCATCTCGAGCGACTGCATGTAGGGCAGGATCTGGGTCAGCGTCACGATCCGAGCACGCCGCGGGTCAACCGGTCGAAGCCCTCCCAGAACAGCGTGCGCAGATCGTCCGTCTCCATCATGATCTCGTGGCGCGCGCTTGCGACCGTGAAGTGCTCGCCGCGGCGCAGCCGCGCCGCGACTGGCCCGTGCGTGCGCGGGTCGACCAGGCGATCCTCGCCCGCGGTCATCAGGAGAAGCGGCAGGTCGATGCGCTCGAGATAGCCGGGGGCCAGGGCGGCCGTCATCGATCGCGCCGCCTGCCGGCCCCAGCCCAGGGTCGGCCCTCCCAGGGTGAGCCGCGGGTCGGCGGCGAACCAGTCGTCGGTGAAGCGGTAGCGGCGCTCGTCGTGGGTCACGAAGTTGGAGTGGAACTCGCGCGCCAGCAGGATGAACGGCCCGGTGCCGAACAGATAGCGCTCCTCGACGGCCGGCACCTCGGGCATCAGCATCAGAACCGAGCGCAGCATCGCCTCGCGCCTGAGGCCGGTCATCGGGGAAACGAAGACGCCGGCCGAGAAGGGGGCCGATCCGTTCTCGGCGACCTCCCGCATCACGATGTGCGCCCCCATGGAGTGGCAGAGCGCCACGATCGGCCGCGGTGCAGCCGGAACCACCACCTCGTCGAGGAACGCCCGCAGGTCGGCCATGTAGGTGGTGAAATTGTCGATGTGGCCTTTGCCGCGATCGGGCAGCGGCCGGTCCGACAGTCCCTGGCCGCGCCAGTCGATCGCCATGACCGCCCAGCCGCGGGCGAGCAACTCGCCCACGACCTCCGTGGCATACTTCTCGATGAACTCGCCGCGCCCGGTAAGCAGCACGACGGTGCCGCGAGCCGGGCCGGGCGCCTGCCAGGTGGCGAAGCGCAGCCGGGCGCCGTCGCGTACCAGAAAGCCGTACCGATCGGCCTCGACATAGGTCTCGGCTCCGGTTGCAGGCTTGGCGGCCGGCGCCGCAGACGGGTCTTCAACGATCATCCAGGGCGGCGTTTTGGCGAAGGCAGTGGCGTAAGGCCAGTGGAGATTTGGGCATTTTGGCGAAGTTGCCTGCGGTCCCTTTACCACTTGTAGCCGCGAGGCTATATCTCGCGTCGGTCGCCGCACCCCCTGCGACGGGTCGCAGGGGAGGAAAAACGGGCGCAAGGAAACCTCACAGAGGTCAGCCGCATTGCGTGGTAATCGGCTCGTCGTCGAGTCGGTCCGGCACGGTCCTTGCGCCGAGGTTCTCGTCCGCAGGAGACATGCGACCGCGCTCCCGACGATCGGAGTTGCCGCCGGCGCCTTCGTTGGAGCGATCGCCTGTTCATGATTCGCCAGGCCTTGGTTCTTCTCACCGTTGCAGCGGCCACGCTGGCGGGCTGGCGACTGCTCGATTCCCGGATCGACGCGGCCAACATCGAAGGCCCCCTGCACGGCGTCACCTATGCGCCATGGGCCAAGGACCAGGATCCGATCGAGGCCAAGTCGAGCGGCGTCGTGAGCTTCCTGCGCACCGGCTTCACCGATACGCCGCCGCCGCCGGTCAAGCCGCGCAAGGAGCAGATCGAGCGCGATTTCCGAATGCTCTCGGGCAAGGTCAACTACGTCCGGACTTATCGCGCGTCGGATGGCGGCGACGTCATGCCGGAGATCGCTGCGAGAAACGGCCTTAAGCTCGTGCCCGGCGCCTGGATCTACAGCGCTCCCGAAGCCAAGCAGCAGTTCGGCCGCGAGGCCGGCGAGGTCAATGCCGAGGAGACCCGCGCGCTGATCCGCATGGCCAACCAGAATCCCAACATCGAGCGCGTGCTGGTCGGTAATGAGAACATCCTGCGCTGGGACGGCCAGAAGCATCTGCGCGATCCCAACGCCACCAGCCCGGCCCAGCTGATCCGCGAGATCCGCAACGTCAAGCGTAACGTCAAGGTGCCGGTAAGCACTGCCGAGCCGTGGCACGTCTGGCTGCACTATCCCGAGCTGGCGCGTGAGGTCGACTACCTCGCCGTCCACATCCTGCCCTACTGGGACGAGAAGTCCGACGAGACGCCGCTCGACTATCTCAAGAGCCGGATCGGCATGCTGAAGCAGGCCTATCCCAACAAGAACATCATCGTCACCGAGGTCGGCTGGCCGTCGAACGGCGCGGCGCGGCGCAGTCCCGGCAGCGGCCTGGTGAAGTACGCCACGCCGGCCGAGCAGGCCAAGAACATCCGCGATGCGGTCGCCTGGCTGCGCTCGCAGAACATCGATCACTTCGTCGTCGAGGCGGTCGACCAGCCCTGGAAGTCGTACGACCTCGAAGGCAAGGCCGGCGGCTACTGGGGGCTGTGGAATGCCGACCGCCAGCAGAAGTTCGCCTGGACGGGCACGATCGACCGCTTTCCGCAATGGAGCGCCGCAGCCGCGTGGTCGCTGGCGCTCGCCCTCCCGGTGATCCTGTTGTTCCTGTGGCGCTGGCCCGGCATCGGCATGACGGGGCAGGTGGGCTTCGCCGGGCTGGTAGCCCTGTCGGCGAGCGCGCTGGTGTATGGCGGCCACGTCGCGGCCGGAACCTACATGCTGGTCGGCGAGATGATCGGCTGGGCCATGCTCGCCTTCTTCCTGGTGCTGAGCCTCGCCATGGCCCTGGTGCAGGCGCTCGAGATGGCGGAGACGATCTGGCGCGGGCGGTGGCGGCGCGAGGCGCTTCCGGCGGCCGAGATGATCGCCCGCCAGCCGGCCGATCGGGTCTGGCCGAAAGTGTCGCTGCATCTCGCGATCTGCAACGAGCCGCCGGCCATGGTGATTCAGACGCTCGATTCGCTGGCGGCCCTCGATTATCCGGACTTCGAGGTCATCGTCATCGACAACAACACCAAGGACCCGGCGGTGTGGCGCCCGGTGCAGGAATACTGCGCCCAGCTCGGCGAGCGCTTCCGCTTCTTCCACTTCGACGTCATGAAGGGCTTCAAGGCCGGCGCGCTGAACTACGTGCTGAGCCAGACTGCGCCGGATGCGCGCGTCATCGGTGTCATCGACAGCGACTACATGGTGCGGCCCGACTGGCTGAAGGCGCTCGTCCCCTATTTCGACGACGACAAGATCAGCTACGTGCAGGCGCCGCAGGACCATCGCGACTGGAAGGGCGATCGCTTCAAGGAGATGCTGAACTGGGAGTATGCCGGTTTCTTCGACATCGGCATGTGCCTGCGCAACGAGTACGACGCGATCATCCAGCACGGCACCATGACCCTGGTGCGGCGCGACCGCATGGAGGAGATGGGCGGCTGGGCGACCTGGTGCATCACCGAGGATACCGAGCTCGGCCTGCGCCTGATGGAGAAGGGCTACGGCGCCATGTACAGCCGCGAGCGCTTCGGCCATGGCCTCACGCCCGACCATTTCGCCGGCTACAAGAAGCAGCGCTTCCGTTGGGCCTACGGCGCCATGCAGATCATGAAGGCGCATGCCGGCAAGATGCTGGGCAACAGCACCAAGCTCACCTTCTGGCAGAAGTATCATTTCGTCGCCGGCTGGCTGCCGTGGTTCGCCGACGCGCTGAACCTGATCTTCACCTGGGCCGGCTTGGCGTGGCTGCTGGCCGTGATCCTGCCGCCGCTGTTCGGCATCAAGCCGGTCGGCCTGCCGCCGGCCGAGTTCATCCTGCCGACCATCGGCATCTTCGTCTTCAAGCTGCTCTACTCGTTCGGCCTCTATTTCGATCGCGTGCGGTGCACGTTCCGCCAGAGCGTCGGTGCGTCGCTGGCCGGCCTGGCGCTGACCTACACGGTCGGTCGCGCCGTCATCTACGGCCTGGCGACCAGCCGCCTGCCCTTCATGCGCACACCCAAGATGGACGAGCGCGCCACGCTCGGCATGGCCCTCGGCATGGCGCGCGGCGAGGCCGTGCTGGCGGTGTTGCTGTGGCTCGGTGCAGCCGTGCTGTGGTTCACCAACGGCCAGATCGATCCCGAGGCGCGCCTGTGGGCGGCGTTCATGATCGTCCAGTCGCTGCCTTTCGCCGCCGCCGTCTACGTCTCGATGGTGAATGCGCTCGAGCAGATGCGTCACGCGCGGGCTCTCTTCGAGCCGGCACCCGAGAGCATCGCGACTCCGGCGTCGGCAATGCAGCCGGCGCAGTAGGGCCACGCGGTTTTCCCCGTCGACTCGACGATACGGTCTGTTAGCGTTCGACCATGCCCCAGCCCGCGCACGCCGGCACGACCCTGTTCCTCAAGCGCTGGCTGCGTCGGCCCTTCGCCATGGGCTCGGTGGTGCCGAGCGGCCGCCTGCTCGCCGAGGAGATGGCCCGGGCCACGCTGGCGGCGCTCGGCACGCGCCAGGGAAGTGTCGTCGAGCTCGGGGCGGGCACCGGCGAGGTGACCAAGGCCCTGCTGGCGGCCGGCATTCCGCCACGTCGCCTGGCCCTGGTGGAGCGGGATCCGGAGCTGGCGACCTTCCTGCGCCGCCATTTTCCCGGCCTGCAGATCGTCGAGGGAGATGCGGCTCGATTGCCGCGCCTGGTCGGCGACCACGGCCTTGCTCCCGTTGCCGCCGTCGTGTCGAGCCTTCCATTGCTGTCCCTGCCGGCCGAGGTGGTGAGCGGGATCGTCGGCGGCGTGTTCGAGGTCTTGCCGAGCGGCAGTCCCCTCGTGCAGTTCACGTATGGGCCGAAACCGCCGGTGCCGCGCGGCCTGCGCGAGCGGCTTCGCCTGGTCGGCACCCACGGCAAGCGGGTGTGGCGCAACGTGCCGCCTGCGATCGTTTGGACGTTCCGGAGGTCGGCGGCCTCGTGAATGCCTTTCGCTTCGACGACGCGTTGCGGGCGGAGATCACCGGTCACCTCGGTCGCTTCTCGCTGCGCCGCAATCCCAATCCGGCGGGCCTCAAGCGAGCGGCGGTAGCCGTCGTCGTGGTCGAAGCCGACCGCACGGGGCAGGCCGCATTCCTCCTCACCAAGCGGACGCCCCGGCTCAGGGCGCATGGCGGCCAGTGGGCCTTGCCGGGAGGACGGGTCGATCCCGGCGAGACCATCGAGCAGACGGCCTTGCGCGAGTTGCACGAGGAACTGGGCGTGCTGGCCTCGACCGACGACATCCTCGGCACGCTCGACGACTATCCGACCCGGTCCGGCTACATGATCGCGCCGGTCGTGGTGTGGGCGCCGGGCGTGACGGTGACCCCCAATCCGGGCGAGGTCGCGGCCGCCTATCGCATCGAATGTGCCGAGCTGTTCCGCGACGGCTCGCCCGAGATCGTCGCCATCGAGGAATCGGACCGACCGATCATCCGCCTGCCTTTGTCGGTGTCGACGGTGAATGCGCCGACCGCGGCTGTCCTCTTCCAGTTCCGCGAGGTCGCGCTGGCCGGCCGCGACACCCGCGTCGACCACTACGAGCAGCCTGTCTTCGCCTGGCGGTGAGAATTTCCTTGCCTCCCCGGTAATCGGGTCCCGATTACGAGGGAGGCGAGAAAACTCGGCGGCGCTTCAGAAACACCGCCGTGTCCTGCTCCATCACCGGCTCGTCGCGTTGGTTGAAAGTCACCTGCCTGATCTTGACGAGGCCGCGATCCGGCTTCGAGGCCGACGGGCGCAGGTCGACGATCTCCGTCGTGACGTGCAGGGTGTCGCCGGGGCGGACTGGCCGGGTGAAGGTCACCGGGCCGAGGCCGCCCGCGCCGAGGCAGCACGCCTTGAACACGCCCTGGTCGAGCCACAGCCGGAGCGTGGCCGACATCGTGTGCAGGCCCGACGCAATGAGGCCGCCGAAGTGCCATGTCCTGGCGAACTCGACATCGATGTGAAACGGCTGCGGATCCCACTGTCGCGCAAAGTCGAGGATGGCCGATTCGGTGATCGTCATGCCGCCGCTCTCGAAACGGTCGCCGACCTCGAAATCCTCGAAGTAGCGATCGCTCAAAGCGTCAGCTCCATGTAGGCGGTGTCGGCCAACGGGCTGGCGTAGTAGGGCGGAATGGAGACGAAACCCATCGAGCGATAGAGGCTCATCGCCACCCCCATCTTGCTTGCGATCGTGTCCAGCCTGACGCGCCGATAGCCCTGGCTGCGGGCCCTGGCGACGATGCCCTCGGCCAGCGCGCGGCCGATCGAGACGCCGTCGACGGTGCGCTTGCCGCGAAACGACGGTCGCACATAGAGGCGCTTCATCTCGCCGATTTCCGGCGAGACCTTGCGCAGCGCCACGGCGCCGGCCGGCGTGCCGTCATCGCTGCGGGCGAGAAGCAATGCTCCGCCTGGCGAAGAGTACTTGCCGGCCAAATCGGCGAGCTCGGCATCCAGTTCCTCGTGGGCGAGCGAAACGCCCAGCGAATCCACGTACTCGATGACCAACGTCTTGATGGCCTCGAAGTCGGCTGGCGTGCCAGGCGGCCCAATTGCGATTCTGGAGGTGGTATTCATGCGGTTCGATTGGCCGAGGGGTATGGTAACCTGTCATGCAAAGGTGATGGGAGGCAAGCAATGACGGGCGATCTGAAGCGGCGACGGGCGCTCGGCCTTGCCGCCACGGCGATGGTTGCGCCATCGATCATCCTGCCGGCAGCGGCGCAGGCGGCGTGGCCGGCCAAGCCGGTGCGCTTCATCGTGCCATTCCCGCCAGGCCAGGCGGCCGACATCTTCGCCCGGCTCATGGCGGAGAAGCTGACGGATGTCTGGAAGCAGCAGGTCATTGTCGAGAACAAGGCGGGCGGCAGCGGTATTCCGGCAACCGAATATGCAAAGAACGCGCCGCCCGACGGCTACACGCTGATGATCGTGTCGAGCGGCACTTTCGGCGTCAATCCCAGCCTCTTTCCGGATCTGCCGTACCGGCCGCTCGTCGACTTCCTGCCGATCTCCAACATATTCCTCGTCCCGCTGGTGATCGTGGCGCATCCGAGCTTCCCGGCCAACACGCTCGCGGAACTGATCGCGCTCGCCCGCAAGGAGCCCGGCAAGTATTCCTACGCATCGGCCGGTCCGGGCACCTCGCAGCACCTTTCGATGGAGCTGTTCAAGCTCAAGGCGGGGCTCGATATCGTTCACGTCCCGTACAAGGGCAGCGGTCCGGCAATGGCCGACCTGCTGGGCGGCCACGTGAAGCTGATGATGGACAGCACGGCCGCGGCGCTCGGCCCGATCAGCGATGGCCGCATCAAGGCGCTGGCCCTCACCACTGCGCGCCGCGCCGCGCCGCCGCTCGACAGGATCCCGCCGATCGCCGACACCCTGCCTGGCTTCGACGCCGCCGGTTGGTCGGGCCTCGCCGCGCCGGCGCGCACGCCGCTGGAGATCGTCGCCAAGGTCAGTCGCGACCTTCAGGCCCTGCTCAACGACCCCGAGATCGTCCGGCAGATCGAGCAGCGAGCCGCCATGCCGGCCCCCGGCTCACCGATCCAGTTCGCCGAGTTCATCAAGAAGGAGATCGACACCTGGGGCGAGGTAGTACGGGCGACCGGCACCAAGCCGGGCACCTAGCAGCTAGACATCGAGGACGGCGACGAGCTGCCCTTCGCCGATTGCCTCGCCCTCGCTGACCCTGATCTCCTTGACGACCCCCGCCTTGGGGGCGAGCACGGGGATTTCCATCTTCATCGATTCGAGGATCATGATCTCTCCCTCGAGCTCGACCCGGTCACCGGGCTTGGTCTGAATCTTCCAGACGTTGCCCGCGATCTCAGACTTCACGTTGACGACCGCCATACCCCGCTCATTCCTCCGATCCGGATGTCAGTGAGCCTTTCTCGGCCACGGCGAGGGCCAGCGCAAGAGCGGAGCCTCCGATGCGCGCGCCGAGCCGGTATGCGGTCTGATTGACTTCCGACAGGAAGCCGTCGACCAGGGTGGAGCGGCCGTCGCCGATGCGTGCCGACATGGTCGACACGGCGGCCCCCGCGATACCGGCCCGGTCGAGGATGGCGAGGCCTGCCACGCCGGCATGCTCCATTCCGAAACCCGCGTCGTTGAACAGCGCCAGCTTCGGCGCGAAGGGGGCGGCGGCTTCCCCCGCCGGCACGCCACCATGGCTGCCGCTGGCGACGACCCGCCCACGATCGCGTCCATCGGCCAAGGATATCGAATCGACGCAAACGACGCGGCCTGCGATCGAGCGACCTTCGGTCAACGGCGCCGGCTCGCCATGTGGCCACGGTGCCGACCTCAGGCGCTCCACCGCTTCCCTGGCCGACAGGCCCGGCTCGACGCCGCAGGCCCGGGCTATGGCGTTGGCGCGACTGATGACGCCTCGACGCACCATGTCCTCGCCGTCGCCGATACGCGCACTGCTGCTCGACACCGCGGCCATGGCCATGCCGAGCGCCTCCGCCCAGGCCAGTCCGCTCACGCCGGCCTCGTCGCGGCCGATGCCGGCGTCGTTGTGGATCGCGGCTCGCGCGCCGGCCTTGGCCGAGAGGTAGGCTGCATAGACGGCGCCGTGCGAGCCGCCGACGACGACGGCGCCGTCGGTTTCAGGCGGGAGCTTGGTGACGCTGGGGAGGACGACGACGGCAACGGTCATGGCGCAGGATCGCTGTTTTCAGCGTGCATGTTCGCCCATGCCGAACGCGTCGCCAAGGGTCGACGACAGGACTGCCATCCGGAATTCGCGGAAGCAGGACCGGCACATGGGGCTGCCCGACCGATCGCCGGCGCGCTGCCCGGTGCGCACGCACCATCGTGATCAACCAGGAGTGGCGCAACCCGGCGCGCTGGGTTACATCCTGGCTGGGAAGCATCCCGGCCGTCGGCGATGATCCCTTCCATCCGGCTACCCGCCGTGGCAGCCTCGCCCTGACTAACCGTCAGTTGCAGCCCGGCTCGGAACACGATCGGGAGATTGCATGATCTTCAGGCGAATGCTGGTCGGTACACCTCGCGTCGCGTCGCAGGAGATTCGCGAGCGCCTCATCGGCGGCCCCATCATTCGGACGATGCTGTCGCTCTCCCTGCCGCCGACCGCGTCGACACTGGTGCAGGTGTTTGTCGCTCTCGCGCAGGTGCACTATGTCGGACTTCTCGGCATCGAGCCGTTGGCCGCTCTCACCCTCGTGGCTCCCCTCGTGCTGGCGATGCAGTTGCTGTCTGCCGCCGATGTCGGAGGGGCGATAAGCGCTGCAACGGCCCGTGCGAGAGGCGCGAACGAAACCGACGATCTCCAGCGGCTCGTGCTCTACGCTGTCGCCTGCAGCCTCTTCCTCGGGCTGCTGTTCGCGACGATCGAGTATCTTGGAGGACGAGCCCTCTATCGCCTGCTCGGAGGAAACGGTCGCGTCCTCGAGGAGGCCGTCTCGTATGGGCGAATCGTGTTTTGCGGTGGCGTGCTCATGTGGATGACCAATCTCCTTGCCGCCACCTTGCGCGGCAGGGGTGAGACGTTCGCACCGTCGGTCATCATCATGGCGAGCTCGCTCGCGACCTTTCCGCTCTATCCGATGCTGACACTCGGCGCGTTCGGCGAACCGGGCCTGGGTCTCGCCGGCGCCGCGATCGCCTTCGTCGCCGGCTATGCGGCGTCGACGATCGCGCTGCTCGTCTACATGCAGCGGATGGGAAAGGGGACCCGGATTGCTCTCGTGGATCGCTGGTGGTGCTGGAAGCTGGTCCGCGAGACCGCTCGCGTGGCGTTACTGTCGTCGACCCGGACGGTCTTGTCGATTGGGGCGAGCCTGGCGGCCACCTACTGCGTCGGCCGGCTCGGAGATGTCGCGATTGCCGGCTACGGCATCGCGTCCCGCCTGGATCTGACCTTCATCTCCCTGCTTTATGGCCTGGGAATATCGATCCTCGCGATGGTCGGCGCCAACCTCGGCGCGCGGAACGCCGAACGGTCGTACAGGGTGGCCGTTGCCGGGACGCTGCTGGCGACCGCGATCGGCGGTGCGCTGGGGCTCCTGGTGGCAATACGGCCGGACCTCTGGCTGGTCCACTTCAGCGACGATGCCGCCGTGCTCCTCGAGGGAGAGCGCTATCTGCGCATCGTGGGGCTGGCCTACGCCCTTGGAGCAGGCGGCTCTGCCTTGCTCTTCGTCGGGCAGGCAAGAGGTCAAATGAGATGGACCTTCTGGGGGACGGCAGGACGCTTTGCGATCGTCGCGGTCTGTGCGACGGGGCTCCTTGGATTTCCCGACACGATGGGCTCGATAGCCCTGATGATGGCCAGCGCCTATGCCGTGCAGGGCATCGTCGCCGCCGCGATCCTCAACCCTGTGAACTGGCGCGTCGCGGCCAAGGGGCAAATGGCGTAGTCTTTCCGCTTATGGGCTCGCTCATGCCTGACGTGCCGTCGAGGATCGACAACAGGACCGCCGTCCTGATCCTGCAGCATCCGCAGGAGCAGGATCGGGTGCTCGGGACTGCCCGGCTGATCGCGGATAGGCTGTCCAATGCGCGCGTCGTCGTCGGCCTGTCCTGGCGCAATCTCGGCCATGCGCTGGCTGCGCCGGCGCAGCCGCGCGATTGGGGCGTGCTCTATCTCGGGTCGTCTCGCGTGCTCGACCTGCCGCAGGGCAGCGGCTCGCTGGTCGCCGTCGACGACAAGGGTGCGCCGTTGGCCGACCAGCCGGCCGAACGCGCCGGCCTTGCCGGGCTGGTGGCGCTCGACGGCAACTGGGCCCAGGCCAAGGCCCTGTGGTGGCGCAACGCGTGGTTGACCAGGCTTCGCCGCTTCGTGGTCGTTCCTTCCGGCCCGTCGCTCTACGGGGATCTGCGGCGGGAGGCGAGGGCCGGCGCCGTCTCGACCCTCGAAGCCGTTGCCCAGGCGCTTTGCGTCCTGGAGGATGACCCGGCGATCGGCGAGAAGCTGCTGCAACCGTTCCGCGAGATGGTCGCCGCGGCGCGCAAGGCCGGCATCCGCGATCCGAAGCGCGACCGCCGGGCGCGGCGCTAAGGAAGCCCCAACTCATCCGCCTCGCCAGCGCGCGTTGCCTCGGGGTAACGTCGGGCCATGAACAGCGACCCGTCCTCCGCCGACGCGGCCATGACGCCCCTTCTCAGTCGCCATGAGGTCACTGTCGAATGGGGCGACTGCGACCCTGCCGGCATCGTCTACTATCCTTCCTACTTCCGCTGGATCGATCAGGCCACCCACCGGCTGTTTCACAATGCCGGGGCGATGCGGGAGGGCACGACGGGCGGGCGATGGACCGAGGGAATTCCGCTGGTTGCCGCGGAATGCTCCTTCAGGCGGGCATCCCAGCCCGGCGAGAAGCTGGTCGTCGAGAGCCACATCTCGCGGTTCGGGCGCAGTTCCTTCACCATCACCCACGTCTTCCGCGATGGCGCTGGCGGGATCGCCGCGGAGGGAACCGAGACGCGCATCTGGGCCCGCAAGGAGGGCGATGCGGGCTCGCTGAGATCGCTGCCCATCCCAGCCGAGGTGAGACGGCGGCTGGGCGGTTGACCGCCCGGCGCACGCAGCCCTCGTCGGGCTACGCCGCCTCAGTGTCGTTGGAAGGGTGCGAGAGGGAGAACCACTCGCGCTCGTCCTGGCGGAACTGGTCGCGGATGTAGTCGATCACGGCGCGGATGCGAGCGCCCTTGTTCGTCTCCTCGTGCGAGACCAGCCAGATGTCGCGCGAGATATTGAGGTCGATGGGCGCCTCGATGATGTTCGCGGTCTTGCTGCTGTAGCTCGGGAAGATCGACAGGCCCCAGGCCGCCTTGACGGCCTCCATCGCCGAATGCGAGGAGTTGGTTCGCAGCACCACGCGCGTGCTGCGTTCGACGATCTCGCTCCACGGCCTCATCGCCGGCAGGTTGTGCAGGGTCGTGTGGTCGACGATGTGGTGCTCGTGCAGATCGTCGAGCTGCCGGGGCATGCCGAACTGCTCGATGTAGGCGGGCGCGGCGAAGACCGACTGCCTGAACTGACCGACGCGCGCCGCCACGAGCTGGCTCGAGGTCGGCCGGAAGAAGCGGATGGCCAGATCGGTCTGGCGGGTCGCCAGGTCGAGGACCTGATCGCCGACGATCACCTGCACGAGAATGTCGGCATGCCGGCGCCGCAGCTCGGTCAGGCGCGGCACCAGCCACTGCGCGGCCAGACCTTCGGTCACGGCGACGCGCACGACGCCGGCCATCTCGCGATCCAGCCCGGCGAGGTGCCGCTCGATCGACGAGGCGTTCGATTGCATCGATTCCGCCTGGGCGAGGACGCCACGCGCCGCGGGCGTCACCTCCATCCCGTGGCGATGGCGGTCGAACAGCTTGGCGCCGAGCCGGCGCTCGAGCGCCTGGATGCGGCGGCCGACCGTCGTCTGCTTGGTGTTGAGCTGCGTCGCGGCGGCGCTGAAGCTGCCGGTCTTTGCAACCGCAAGGAAAAACCGGACGTCATCCCAGTCGCCCAGGATGTTCGGGATCTTGCTCTTGCCGTCGGAGGTCGTATTCATCGTGACATGCAATAATGTAAAGGTGCAGCTTGACGCTTGAATGACAGGTACCAGTGCAACATCCTACAACATTATCGGCAAGATGTCGGCTACTTCGTCTTCCTCGGGCCTCTGTGATTTTCCTCACTGACGGTGTGGTATCCCGGGGTCCTCAATGGAGAATTGCATTTTGTCTTTTTTTACAAGGGCTTGACGTAGCCTCTTGAACGGCGGGGCCGAGCTTTTGGTGAGCAGGTGAGCAGGTGGCAGCCATCGATTCCGAGCGCAGATCTCCCAATTTCCCTGTTCTGGCACGGAAAATTGGCCAGTACTTTCGCAGCCCGTCGACCCGGTTGGGGGTCGTGGTCGCCCTGGTTTCGTACCTGAGTTATGCGTACGCGCATATCAGTTGGACTAACCACGCGCTGATAAGCGTGTCAGTGTTCACCGGGGCATTCCTTCCAAGCTACGCGACGCTCAGCAACAAAGCCGAACTGTGGGCCAACAACCGCTTCGGCTTCGTGACAGCCGGTCGGCTTGGGCGATTCGTCCCGCAGTATGCGTTCAACCTGGCGGTGTTCTGGATCATGTATGCAGGGGGCGCCCTCAACCGCGATGGCATTGCGACGGTCGGCGGCTTCGCCGCCGCGGCGCTGCTGGTCTCGCTCGCCTCCCAGGGTGTCCAGTACATTGGCCTGTATCTCTTCCAGCGCGGCGTCGGCGACGCCAACCGCAACGTCCTGATCGGGCTGTCCGCGACCACCGTGCTGGGCGCGCTCGGCACGGCGGGCCTGCCGTTTGCCAGAGAGGCTTTCCTGGTCGTGGGGCTCGGCTTCGGCGTGCTGGTTTTCGGCGTCGGCCTGCTGTCAGACATCCGATCGAAGGTCGCGCCAAAGGGCGGGATTGGCGTCTTCTTCGGAACCTTCAATCCCTTTCACAACACCCATCTCGCGATCGTTCGGCGCGCCATCGAGGAGCGCGGCCTCGACAAGGTGATCATTCACCCGACCCTGATCCCGCGGCTGCATGCCGACGCCCTGCGCAAGGGCCAGATCCGGGTTGCCCGGCTCGAGAACGGGTTTCAGATCTACGAAGCGACCGACAAGGCCGACCTGAACGTCGATTACTTTCCGGCCGGCAAGCAGTTCCTGCCGCCGGAGACCCGGCGCGCCCTGATCGAGCTCGCCGTTGCCGAAGCCGGCCTCAGCGAGAAGGTCGAGGTCGTCTTTTACCGGGAGATCTACAACTCCAGGGGCTTCCAGGGCGTGATTGCCGAGGTCAGGCGGCGTCATCCGGGAGCACGGCTGCACGGCATCCATGGCACCGATGCCGGCGGCATGACGGTGCGCGGCATCTACGACGAGTGCGGCTGGATTTATCCGTGGCGCATCCTGCGCCGAGACAAGGTGTCGGCGACGGCCATCCGGCGCGGCGCCAAGGGCATGACATCGACCGTCGTGACCGATGTCCTGGGACAGTTGACGGCGAATCTGCCGGTGGTGACGGCCGGCGGCCGTCGTTTCCGGAACGACAACGGTGTGCTGATCGAAGGGGAGTGACATGACTACGCAATCGACGCTGGCGCCGCCTGACCTGACGCCGGTCGTCACCATCAAGATCGCCGCGACATCGGACGAGATGCTGCAGTGCTACGCGCTGCGGGCCGCCGTGTTCATGGGCGAGCAGGCATGCCCGTACGACGAGGAGTTCGACGGCAACGACTACACCGCGACGCACGTCATCATGTACGTCGACGGCGAGCCCGCGGGCTCGATGCGGCTGCGCTGGTTCCAGTCGTTCTGCAAGTTCGAGCGCTGCGTGGTCCTGCGCCGTTACCGTGGCCTCGGCATCCACCACACGCTCAATGCGTGGTGCAAGGATTTCGCCCGCCGCAAGGGCTACACCAAGGCCTACATCCACCTCCAGAAGCGGCACATGCCGATGATGGAGAAGGAGGGCTTCCGCCGCGTCGACGACACCGTGTTCAAGTTCTCCGACCACGAGTACTACGCCATCTACTGCGACCTGGCGCCGTCGGCGGACGCCATCACCCTCGAATCGGCGCCGATGGTCGTCAACCGCCCGGAGGATCGCCTCGACGAGGCAGGCGTTCTCGAGATGTCGGCGGAGCGCGGCGCGAGCAACCCGCACGCGCCCCACGCGCCGCGTCCGGAACGTCACGCCAACTGAGGGGAATGACCATGACGACGATCCCGGCTTCGATCGACGGCGTGCCCGTCACCACCCGGACCGCCATGAAGATGGAGGATTCGCTGCAGGCCTTCGCCGTTCGCGCGGCCTGCTTCATCGGCGAGCTCGATGTGCCGTACACCGAGGAGTTCGACGGCCACGATTTCGGCGCGACCCACATCGTGGCCTACCTGGGCGAGGAGCCGGTAGGCACCGTGCGCATGCGCTGGTTCCAGGCCTTCGCCATGCCCGAGCGGCTCTGCGTCATCCAGCGCTTTCGCGGTCATGACGTGGGGCGCCTCTTGATCGAGCGTTGCCGCAAGCTGGCCGAAAGCCGCGGCTGCAACATGCTCTACGTCCATGTCCTGCCGAACGACATGGCCTACTGGGAGAAGCAGGGCTGGCGCCGGCTGGATCCCGAGGCGCCGCCGGCCTCGAATGGCACCGTTGCGCTGGTCCGGCCGGTGGCCGAGGCACAGGCTGTCGTTGCCGAGCAGACCCCTGAAGTCGTAACGATTCGCCAGCACGCGCCGGCATCAGGAGCCTCGCGCGGCTGAGTGACGATCGCCCGCGGCGCTCGGGACGTCGTGATCCCGAGCGCCGCAGGGATTATCCTCAGGGTGAGCTCGAGGCGGCGTCCTGCTGCTGAGGGCCTGTGATGAAGCAAGTGCTTCATTTCACGAGATGAGCGCATCCTGCAGGATTGTCATCCCGAGTACGGCGCTTGCTTCGCAAGCGCCGTACTCGGGATGACAGCGTTTCTGCAGCGCGCATCATGCGTCACTACCGAAACTTGAAGCACTTGTTTCATCACCGGCCCTAGGCCGGGTCGGGCAGGCAAACCGCCTGGGCCCAGCCGTCGACGCCGGCATTGCTCGTCCACGCCCAGACGCAGACGAACTGCCAGGTGCCGTTGGCATCACGCTCGGGGCCGAAGTTCTGCAGCCAGCCGGTGCCCGACTTGACGACGCAGCTCCCGCCGATCGCCCGCGTCCTCGGCGGGCAGGCCGACGCGAAGACCGAGCCGGGGCCGCGCCTGACCGACGGCGCGCCGGACTGGGTGACCGCGGTGGGGCCCGCCGCGCGCTCGGGCTCTGCCGGCTTGCCGATCTCGACCTGCACGCCGGCGCCGCCGATCTTGACCGGCGTCTTGTCGAACACCACGGCGATGACAACGGCGATCGTCAGGGCCAGCCACAGGAGGCTGCGCACCCAGGGCTCGGGGTTGAAATCCTTCATGGCGCACCTCTCGCTCCGCCACGATCGCCGCCCCACCGCCCCGAGCACGATCGCGGGTGCAATGGAACACGACATACAACCGCTGTCCACCGGAGCGAGCCTGCGCTGGTGCATGTCACTCGACCCGTGCGCGCCCAGGGGCGGCGCCGTTGCTGCCATCACGCGAAGGTCATCGCTGAAAGCTTGCCACCGGCGGCGGAGCTCACTCCGCCGCCGGTGGCGTTCCTCTCGTGGATTGCACATCCCGTGAGCGCCATCGGGCGGGCGCTCATAAGAGGCGAGGTCTACCTGTGCCGCGGGTCGAGCGCGTCGCGCAGGCCGTCGCCCAGGAGGTTGAAGGAGAGGACGGCGAAGAAAATCGCGAAGCCGGGCCAGAACGCCATCCATGGCGCATTGGCAAGAAAGCGCTGGGCGGAGTTCAGCATGCTGCCCCAGGAGGGCGCCGGCGGCTGCTGGCCCAGCCCGAGGAAGGAGAGCGCCGCCTCCGCGATGATCGCGCCGGCGATGGCGAGCGAGGCCTGCACCAGGAGCGGCGGCACGATGTTGGGCAGCACGTGGCGCAGCGCGATCCGCCAGTGCGGGTTGCCGACGGCGCGCGCCGCCTCGACATAGTCCTCGACCTTGGCGGCGAGGGTCTGGCCGCGCGTCAGCCGCACGAAGATCGGCGTCGCGGTGACGCCGATCGCGATCATGGCGTTGGTCAGGCTGGGGCCGAGGAAGGCCGCCAGCGCGATCGCCAGGATGAGGAACGGCACGGCCAGCATGGCATCGACGATGCGCGACAGCACGGAGTCGATCCAGCCGCCGGCGTAGCCCGCCAGCAGCCCCAGGGGCACGCCGATGCCGAGCGCGATGCCGACCGAGACCAGCCCGGCGCTGAGCGACGCGCGCGCGCCGAACAGCACCCGGCTCAGCACGTCGCGGCCGACCTCGTCGGTGCCCATCCAGTGCGCCCAGCTCGGCGCCTTGCGCACCGCGCTCCAGCTCGTCGCCGTCGGATCGTAGGGGGCCACCAGCGGCGCAAAGACGGCGAGCAGCACGAACAGCGCCACGACGGCAAGGCCGACCATCGCCCCTTTGCGGCGACGCAAGCGGCGCCAGGCCCGCGCCCACGGGTTCTCCTCCTGGCTCTCGGCAGGCACGGCGGTGGGAACGGTCGCGGCGGTCATCCGCGCAGCCTCGGGTTGACCAGCACGTAGGCGATGTCGGCCAACAGGTTGAGCACGATGTAGGTCGTCGCGGTCACCAGGACGACGCCCTGCACCACGGCATAGTCGCGGTTGAACACCGCATCGACGATCAGCTTGCCGAAGCCCGGGATGGTGAAGATCTGCTCGGTCAGCACCGCACCCGAGAGCAGGGTGCCGAACTCGAGCGCTCCCAGGGTGATGACCGGCGTCATGGCGTTGCGCAGCGCGTGCTTCAGCACCACGCGCCGCTCGTAGAGGCCCTTGGCGCGGGCGGTGCGCACGTAATCCGCGCTCATGGCCTGCAGCATGGCGCTGCGCGTGTGGCGCATCAGGATGGCGGCGATGGCGTTGCCCAGCACGAAGGCCGGCATCACCGTCGTGAGGAGGCTGGCGCGCCAGTCCTCGCCGAGGCGCACGTAACCCGAGGCCGGCAGCCATCCCAGGGTCACCGAGAACAGGAAGATCATCAGGATGCCCAGCCAGAAATTGGGCGTGCTGATGCCCCACAGCGCGAAGATGTTGGCGCCGTAGTCCCAGGCGGTATCCTTCTTCACCGCCGAGACGATCCCCGCGGGAATGCCGATCCCCAGCGCCACCAGGATCGCCATGCCGGCGAGCTGCAGGGTCACCGGCAGCTTCTCGGCGACCAGCGAGGCGACCGAGCTCTTGAGCCGCATCGACTCGCCCAGGTTCCCGGAGAGCACACCCTTCATCCAGTAGAGGTACTGGATCGGGATCGGCTCGTTCAGCCGGTACTGCTCGCGGATCTCCTCCAGCACCTGGGGATCGCGCTCCTCGCCCGCCATGATCAGGGCCGGATCGCCGGGCAGCAGCTGCTGCAACCCGAAGATCAGCATCGACACCAGGATCAGGGTCGGGATGATCTGCAGCACCCGCTGGGTGAGGAAGGCGAGCATGGGCTTAAGGTGTCATGGGCTGGGGGCGCGCGGCTCCAGTCGCGCGTCTTTGCCTGCTCCGGAAGAAGATCGCGCCACTGCAGTGGCGCGCCCCCAGCGGGTGAGCTGACCTCTCACTTCAGCTTCACGCCGACCACGCGGATCAGGCCGTCGGGCATCTGCTTGTAGCCGTCGACCTTGTCGGACAAGGCGACCAGGACGCGACGGTGGTAGAGGTAGACCACCGTGCCGTTGGGCAGGAACCTGGCGGCCACTGTCTCGTAGGCCTTCTTGCGATCCGCGAGGTTGCTCTTGGCGCGTGCCTCGGCATGTGCGGCGTCGACCTCCTTGTCGCAGAACTTGCCGTTGTTCTGCGGTGCGCCGCAGGTCTGGAACGCGAAGGAGTTGCCGTCCGGGTCGCTGCGCCCGCTCCAGCCGATGAGGAAGAGCTGGAACTCGCCGTCCTCGGCCTGCTTCAGCGAGGTCGCGAACTCGGTCACCCGGATCTTGAGGTCGAAGCCCGCCTCGGCGGCCATCGACTGGACGACCTCGGCGACGGCCCGGGTCTCCGGGCCGTTGGGCACCATGAAATCGAGCGTGAGCGGGCCATTGACGCCGGCCTCCTTGACGAGCGCCTTGGCCTTGGCGATGTCGCGCTTGGGAATCGGGAAGGCCTGCTGGTAATACGGGTTGGTCGGGTTGATCCACTGGTTGCCCGGCACGAACTCGCCGTTGAAGACCACCTGATTGATGGCGTCGCGATCGAGGCTGAGCTCGAAGGCGCGGCGCACCCGGGCGTCCTTGCCGAACGGCGTGTTCGCCTTGGGCCCGTTGTTCAGGTTCATGGTGATGCCGAAATAGCCCAGCTCCACCGCGCTGATCAGCTTGAGCTTCGGGCTGTCGCGCACGGTCTTGATGTCGGTCGCCAGCACGCGCTCGATCATGTCGAGCCCGCCGGACCTGAGGTTGGCCAGCCGTACCGTGCTGTCGACGATCGGCAGGAACGTGATCTTGTCGATGAAGACGTTGTCCTTGTTCCAGTAGTCGGCGAACCTCTCGACGACGATGCGATCCTGCTGGACGCGCTCGACGAACTTGAAGGGACCGGCACAGACCGGCTTGAGGCCGAACTTGTCGCCCGCCGCCTCGGCTGCCTTGGGCGACACCATCATGCCGGCACGGTCGGTGAGCTGGGCCAGCAGCGGCGAGAACGGCGCCTTGAGATTGAGCTTGATGGTCAGTGGATCGACCACCTCGACGCTGTCGACCGAGGCGATCTCGGGCTTGCGGAACGAGCCCTTCATGCCGAGGTGGCGATCGAGGCTGTACTTGGCTGCCTCGGCGGTGAGCGCCTCGCCGTCGTGGAACTTGACGTTGGGGCGGAGCTTGATCGTGACCGTCCTGCCGTCGGCCGAGGTCTCGTGGCTCAGGGCGAGCTGCGGCACGATCGAAAGCTTCTCGTCGATGTCGAACAGCTTGTCGCAGATCGACGAGAAGACGATGCGCCCGACATAGGTGCGGGCCAGCGTCGGGTCGAGCACGTCGGGGTCCTCCGCGAGGCCGATGCGCAGATGCGATTGTGCCGACGCACCGCAGGCCAGGCCGGCGGCGAGCGCCAGGGCGAGAGCCGCCACTCCTATCGTCTTTCTCATGTTGCCTCCCTTTGAGCCGATACGAACGCCGCCTGCAGCCGCTCGAGCCTGGCGCGATCCCGATCGGGACCGCGACCTGCGGCGATCGGCAACACCGGCGCAAACTCGCGCCACCACGGGCAGGCGGCAGCATGACCCGTGCCGTCGCCGGCGAGAGCCGGCACGTCGCTGCGGCAGCTTTCGCGCACGAACGGGCAGCGGGTGTGGAAGCGGCAGCCCGGCGGCGGCGCCGTGGCGCTCGGCAGGTCGCCCTCGAGCAGCGTGCGCTCGCGCTGCACCGTCGGGTCGGGCACCGGCACGGCGGCGAGCAGGGCGCGGGTATAGGGATGGCGAGGCTGCCGGAACAATTCCTCGGTCGTGGCCGTCTCCACGATCTTGCCGAGGTACATTACGGCGATGCGATCGGCGATGTGCTTCACAACCGCGAGATCGTGGCTGATGAAGATGTAGGCCAGCCCGAAGCGCTGCTGCAGGCCGCGCATCAGGTTGATGACCTGGGCCTGGATCGAGACGTCGAGCGCGGAGACGGGCTCGTCGGCCACGATCAGCCTGGGCTCGACCGCGAGAGCGCGGGCGATCGCCAGGCGCTGGCGCTGACCACCGGAGAACTCGTGCGGATAGCGGCGGGCGTGGTCGGGTCGCAGGCCGACCAGGTCGAGCAGCTCGGCGATGCGGGCGCGGCGCGCCGCCTCGCCCCTGGCGAGGCCGTGCAGCATCAACGGCTCGCCCAGCATGGCGCCCACCGTCATGCGCGGGTTGAGCGAGGCGTAGGGGTCCTGGAAGATCACCTGCATGCGCTGGCGGCGCGCGCGCATGTCGCCGTCGCTCAGCGCCAGGAGATCCTCGCCCTCGAAGCGCACGGTGCCGGCCGAGGGCTCGATCAGCCGCAGCACCAGCCGGCCGACCGTCGACTTGCCGCACCCCGACTCGCCCACGATGGCGAGCGTCTCGCCCGCTGCAAGCTCGAAGTCGACGCCATCGACGGCCCGCACGTGCCCCGAGACTAGCCCGAACGCGCCACGCCGCACCGGGAAGTGCTTGGCGAGATCGCGGACGGCGAGGAGGGCATCCGCTCTCCTCTCATGTTCCTCTCCCCCGATAGGGGGAGAGGTTAGGTGAGGGGGCTTCGAAAGCCGTGAGATCACCTGCAACCCCCTCACCCAACCTCTCCCCCTATCGGGGGAGAGGAGCTTGAGATCGTATCCAGCGGTGCGCGGCGGCAGCGCGAGAGGTGGCCGGGAGCGACCTCCAGCAGCGCCGGGTCGGCCTCGCGGCAGGCCGGCTCGACGAACGGGCAGCGCGGCGCGAAGCGGCAGCCGGCCAGGGGCTTGGACATGTCGGGCACGCGGCCCTCGATCGAGGGCAGGTGATCGCGCTTCTCGTCGAGGCGCGGGATCGAGCCCAGCAGGCCGACCGTGTAGGGGTGCTCGGGCCGGGCGAACAGCGATTGCACCGGAGCGCGCTCGACGATCTGGCCGGCGTACATCACGGCCACGTCGTCGGCCATCTCGGCGACGACGCCGAGATCGTGCGTTATCAGGATGATCGCCGTGCCGGTGTCGCGCCTGAGCCCGCGCAGCAGGTCGAGGATCTGCGCCTGGATGGTGACGTCGAGCGCCGTCGTCGGCTCGTCGGCGATCAGCAGCTCGGGGCCGCAGGCGAGCGCCATGGCGATCATGGCGCGCTGGCGCATGCCGCCGCTGAGCTTGTGCGGATACTCGTCGACGCGCTTCTCCGGGGAGGGGATGCGTACGGTGCGCAGCATCTCGATGGCGCGCGTCCGTGCCTGGGCCGCCGGCAGGCCCTGATGGCGCTGGATGGCCTCGATGATCTGGTCGCCCACCGTGTAGGCCGGGTTGAGCGAGGTCATCGGCTCCTGGAAGATCATCGCCAGGCTGGCGCCGCGCAGGTCGCGCAGGGTGCCGGCATCGAGCCTCAGGAGGTCGCGGCCCTGGAAGCGCACCTCGCCGCGCACCCTGGAGTTCTCCGGCGGCAGCAGACCCATGATGGCGAGCGACGTCACGCTCTTGCCGCAGCCCGATTCGCCGACCAGCCCGAGCGTGCGGCCGCGCGCCAGCGCGAGATCGATGCCGTCGACAGCCTGCACCGTGCCGTCGTCGGTGGCGAAGGAGACGGCGAGCTGCCGGAGGTCGAGCAGAGGCGCGTCGGCGACGCCGGTCATGAAGGCTCCGCCGCCAGGCTCCTGTCGATGCCAGCCTCCAGCTCGGCACGGTCGAAGGTGCCGGCGGGATTGTCGCGCGTCGCGAGGAAGGAGCGGAAATGAGTCCAGTGCTCGCGGCTCACCCGCTCCAGGCGCGACAGCTCGATCAGCGGCTCGATATGATCGTCGACGCGCAGGTCGAGCTCGGAGTAACCCTGATCGCCGTAGATCAGCAGGGCCGCCGACTGCTTGCCGCGCTTGTCGCCGCCCGCCCTTTCGCCGGACCGCATCGCCTCGATGAGCCGGCGCGGCAGGGCGAGGTCGGCGCGCTCGCGCATCGTGCGCACCGTCTCGGAGACCACTTGCGGCCCGGCCAGCATGTTGCCGGCGACCGACATGGACTCGCCGATCCAGTGGCCGCACCACGGTACGCACTCGGCCCCCGTATGCGCGGCGAACGCGCCGTCGGCACCCAGCACGTGGAGCTGTCGGCTGGCGCGGCCCGGATCGGACGCCGTCAGCAGGCGCACGATGTCGGCGGCGCCGACGCCCTCGCGGATCAGGCTGAGGCCGCGCGGGCCGTAGAGCGGGTTGAACAGCGCCTGGCTGCATACCGCGCCCCTGGTCGGCTCGATGCTGGGCACGCGCGCACCGACGGCGAAGAACTTCGTCGCGACTGCGATGGCGATGCGGCCGGTGTCGCGCTCGTGGAAGATGATCGACCAGGTCATCGACCGATCAGCGTCCCGCGGCGTAACCCTGCATGCCGCGCGGGTTGGCGGCCGCCTTGCGCCACGGATCCTCGCGCGACGCGGCGGTGAGACGGCCCTCGGACCACGCGTCGCCGACCTCGACCTCGTGGCCACGCTTGCGCAGCTCGGCCACCGTCTCGGCCGGCACGCGGCCTTCGAGCACGAGCACGCCGGGGCGCGCGGTGCGCGGCCAGAAGGAGGAGGGGAAGTGCTCGCTGTGCCAGGCCGGCGCGTCGATCGCTTCCTGCAGGTTCATGCCGCAATGGACATGACGCAGGAACATCTGGGTCACCCACTGGTCCTGCTGGTCGCCGCCCGGCGAGCCCCAGACCATGTATGGCTCGCCGTCGCGATGGGCGAGGGTGGGCGTCAGTGTGCTGCGCGGCCGCTTGCCCGGCGCCAGCGAGCCCGGCAGGCCCTCCTCGAGCCAGAACATCTGGCCGCGCGTGCCGAGCGGGAAGCCGAGCTCGGGAATGACCGGCGAGCTCTGCAGCCAGCCGCCCGACGGCGTGGCCGAGATCATGTTGCCGTCGCGATCGACGATGTCGAAATGCACCGTGTCGCCGGACGTCTGGCCGACCCGGCCGACGGTCGGCTCACCCGCGCCGCTCGCCGCCACGCCGAGCCGCGCGGCGTCGGCACGGCGCAGCTTGACCACGCCGCCATAGCCGTCGACCTTGCCCGGCCGCTGCTCGAGCGACGCCTGTCGCGGATCGATCAGCTTGCGGCGATCGGCGTTGTAGGCGTCGGACAGCAAGGTCTTCATCGGCACGTCGACGTGGGCCGGGTCGCCGTAGAAGGCCTCGCGGTCGGCATAGGCGAGCTTCAGGCACTCTGCCTGCAGATGGATGAAATCGGCGCTGGTCGGGTCCATGCCGTCGAGGTCGTAGCCCTTGAGCAGGGCGAGCTGCTGCAGGACCACCGGGCCCTGCGTCCAGGTGTGTGCCTTGCAAACCGTGTACCGGCCGTAGTCGTAGGCGAGCGGCGCTTCGACGGTGGCCTGCCACCTTGCCATGTCGTCGCCGCTCAGCACGCCGCGATTGCGCTTGCCCGAGACGTCCATGACCTCCTGGGTGCGGCAGAACTGGTCGATCGCCTCGGCGACGAAGCCCTGGCTCCACGTCTTGCGGGCGCGCTCGATCTCGGCCTCGCGGTTACCGCCGCCCGTTTCGGCCTCGGCGAGGATGCGGGCATAGGTGCTGCCGAAGGTCTCGTTGCGGAACAGCACCCCCGGCTTGGGCACCGCGTTGCCCGGCATGAACACGGCGGCCGAGGTCGGCCAGTGGGTGCGGAACTGCTGGGCCACGGTGGCGATCGTCGCCGAGGCGCGCTCGACCAGCGGGAAACCCGTCTGCAGGTAGCCGATCGCCGGGCTGATGACGTCGCGCAGCCGCATCGTGCCGTAGTCGCGCAGCACGAGCATGTAGGCATCGAACGTGCCCGGGATGCAGGCCGGCAGGAGGCCTGTGCCGGGAATGAGATCGAGGCCGAGGCCGCGGTAGTGGGCGATGGTGGCGCCGGCCGGCATCGGGCCCTGGCCGCAGATCACCTCCGTCCTGCCGCGGCGCGTGTCGTGCAGGATGAGCGGCGCATCGCCGCCCGGGCCGCAGAGATGCGGCTCGACGACTTGCAGGGTGAAGGCTGTGGCGACGGCGGCGTCGAAGGCATTGCCGCCGCGCTCGAGGATGCCCATGCCGACGGCGGTGGCGATCCAGTGGGTCGAGGCGACCACGCCGAACGTGCCGACGATCTCGGGCCGCGTGGTGAAGGGATTGGGATTGATCAGGCTCACGGGCCTCTGCTCCTGCGCTTGTCGTGGTGGCGCTGCAAAGGCGGGACCTTAGGCCCGTGAGACGGCAGAGGCTAGGGGTTGGCGGGTTCCGCCAGCCGCATCCAGCCGGGCTTCTCGGGCACGAGGCGGGCTGCGCCAGCGGTGAGCGTGTGGCCGGGTCCGATGGCGTCGAGGCGCAGCATGGCGAGCGCTCGGCCGTCGACGCCCGATCGCACCTCGCCAACCTCGTCGCTGCCATCGAGGATGGTGGTGCCGGGAGCCGGCAGCGTGCCTTCGACTCGCACCGGGAACAGGCGCTTGCGGATCAGCGCGCGGTACTTGGTGCGCGCCGTCAGCTCCTGGCCCATGTAGCAGCCCTTCTTCCAATCGACGCCGTTCAGCTCGTCGAAGCCGTTCTCGAGCAATAGCGCCTTCTCGACAACGAGATCGCGACTGCCGTCGGGCACGCCGAGAGAGAGGCGCAGCGCATCGTAGTCGGCGAGCGGTCGCTCGGTGCAGCCATGGCCAGAAAGTGCTGCCGCAACCTTTCCGACCGGGCCGAGCACGCGCACACCGAGCTCGGGCAAGCGCGGATCGGCGAAGGCCACCAGCCCGTCCTGCGAGAGGCCGGCCGCATCGATCACGTCTCCGAACACGGCGGCGACCTCCATCGTCGCGCTGCGGTCCTCGACCTTCACCCGGGAGCGAAGCTTGTAGAGCGAGAGCTTGCGCGCCAGCCCCGCTGCGCGCTCGCGTTCGGTCTCGAGCAACAGAGTCTCGCCGTCGGCGGCGACGAACATGTCGTTGAGGAAGCGGCCTTGCGGCGTCAGCAGCGCGGCCCAGACCGCGTGGCCAGGAGCGACCTTGGTGGTGTCGTTGGAAATCAGGCCTTGCAGGAACTCGACGCGGTCGGCGCCGGCAACGGCAATAACCCCACGATGCGCAAGGACGCTGAAGGAGCAATCGGACATGGCCCAAGACTTGGGTCCTGTTTCCCTACTTGGCAAGTCGGAGATGTCCGTTGTCTCAATCGCATGCTTCTCAGTTACCCTTGGAGTTGCGGAGGGGACAATGAAACAGATCCTGTGGTGGCTTTGCCTGCTGGTCGCGCCACTGGTGCTGATCGGGCTGGAGCTGTTTCATCCCGCCAGCTTCACGGCGCATCCGGGGATGTATCAGTTCCTGTCGCACTACCTTGGGCCCGGCCATGACGCGCTGGGCTATTTCGGGCCGACCTGGTGGTTCGTGCTGCATATGATCCAGACGCCGACGGTGGGGCTGGTCGCCGTCGGGCTTTGGCTCATGGTCGATGACGTCGCCCTCAGCCTCCGGCTGTCCAGGCGTGTGGGCTGGGGGCCTGCCGCGCTTATGATCGCGTTCGGCTGGATGCTGCAGACGGCCCATGCAAGCCCGCACGGACCGATCGCCTTCAGCCTGCTGATTGTCGCGGCGGCCTGGACCTGGTGGTCGCGGCGCCACGAGGCGTGACGTCCTATGCCGCGCGATAGAACGGCTTGTTGCCGCACACCGTGACGCGATGGCCGTAGCGGCGGTGCGGGAAATAATCGAACAGCGCGTGGTGCTGGGTCGCCCGGTTGTCCCAGAACGCCACCGAGTTGGCTTGCCACTTGAAGCGGCAGTGGAACTCCGGCGTCTCGATGTGGCGGTACAGCATCTCCAGGAGCGCGTCGCTCTCGAAGCGCTTGAGCTGCGGGATGCGCAGCGTGAAGCCGCGATTGACGAACAGCGCCTGCCTGCCGGTCACCGGATGGGTGCGCACGATCGGATGCTCGGCGTTGGGGAACTTGATGTCGTCGCGGTCGGTCGCCTTGACGCGGTAGTAGTGCGCCTTGGAACTGTCGTGCAGGGCGGTGAGGCCGGTCAGCAGCTTCCTGAGCGGCTCGGAGAGCGTTTCGTAGGCGCGATACATGTTGGCGAACATCGTGTCGCCGCCGCCGTCGGGCGGAACCTCGGTAAGGTAAAGGATCGAGCCCATCGGCGGCTCGATATCGCAGCTCACGTCGGAGTGCCATTCCTCGCCAGCCACGTGCTTCGACTTCTCGTCGGCCTTGATGACCAGGATCTCGGGGTGATCGGGGAACTCGATCGGCGCGTTGGGATGGGTGTGCAGCGGGCCGAAGCGGCGGCCGAAATCCTTGTGCTGGTCGATCGACATCTTCTGGTCGCGGAAGAAGATCACCAGGTTGTCCATCAGCGCGTCGTGCACTTCCTGGAATTGCTGGTTGCCGAGCGGCTGGGCGAGATCCACGCCGAATATCTCGGCGCCGATGGTGGGTGTGAGCTTGCGCACCTCGATCGTCTGATAGGCCATTGGCGGTTCCTCCTTGGCGTGGAGTGTACGCCGACCGCTGTGGCAGGCGTGGGCAAAGTCGACATAGTCCGCAATACGGACTAGAATTCAGGGCGTGGCGGAGACCGTGATCGAGCCGGTACGGAGAAGCTTCGCGGTTCTGGAGGCGCTGAGCCGCCGGCGCGCGTCGACCGTGTCGGTGCTCGTCACGGAGACTGGCCTGCCGCGACCCACCGTGATCCGTCTGCTGCATACGCTCTCGGCACTGGGTTATGCGCAGCGGGTGTCGCGCGTTCAGGGCTGGCGGCTCACCGACCGCGTGCTGGGCCTGTCGGAGTCGATTCGCTTCGTCGATCACCTGGTCGACGACGCCATGCCGCACATGAGCCGCTTCACCTCGGAGCACGGCTGGCCACTCTATCTCGCGAGCTTGAGCAGCGGGGCCATCACCATCCGCCATTCGACGGCGCCGGAAAGCCCGATGGCCTTCGAGGCGGCCGCGCTCAACACCCGGCGCTCGGTACTGCCGAGCGCCCTCGGCCGCGTCTGGCTCGCCTTCTCCAGCCTGGAGGAACGGCAGGCCATCCTGCGCGACAGCGAGGCCGCCGCCAATCTTGGCGGGCGGACGGCGGCCGCGCTCGATGCGATGCTGGCCCGCATCCGCCGCGACGGCTGGGCCTTCACCGCGCGCACGCGCTCGCGCATCCACGGCATGGCCGTCCCAATTCGCGGCGAAGGCCGCATGCTGGGCAGCCTCTCCATGCGCTTCCCGCATTCGGCCATGAGCGAGGACGAGGCGGCTCGCCGCTTCGGGCATCGGCTGGTGCAGGTCGCACGCGCAATCGCCAGCGATGTCGTTGCCGCTCGCGAGCCGACTTAGATTGCTGGCAGGCCCACTGCCCGCTACCTGCGGCGCGCCTCGACAAGCGCTCGCGCCGCCTTGGCGCCGGCCGCGAGGATGCGATCCGACAGGGGCGTGCCCTTCGCGGCACGGGCGAGCTGGAGCGCACCGATCAGCGTCGCATAGATGCCGAGAGCGGCATCCTCCCGATCACCGGCCCCGGACGGGAGAGCCTCGGCCAGGGCACGTATCGTCGCTTCCAGGCGGTCGGCGCAGATGCGACGTGTCTCGAGCGGCTCGCGGGCCAGCTCGGGCAGCAGCGCCGCCGCAGCGCAGCCGTTTGTCGGATCGTCGCGATGCTTCGGCGACAGATAGGCCTCGATCACGGCCTCGAGGCCGCCCGCGTCCAAATGCGCGCGCAGCCGGTCCGACTGGGCGGCCATCGTCCCGGCAACGCTTTCGCGGACGAGCTCGCCCTTCGACTTGAAGTGCGGATAGAACGCGCCGTTGGTCAGCCCGGCCCCGCTCATGATTCCGGCGAGACCGGACGCCGCAATTCCGTCGCTGCGGAACCGTTCGGCCGCCACCTCGAGGATGCGGCGGCGCGAAGCATCCTTGCGGCCTTTCTCGTAGCGCATGGCTTATCCCGCCTGGAATATTGAAGTATGATCATACTATCACTATGTAATCATAATACAACCTGGCGAGGGGGGTTCGTATGCGTCCCTTCGCAATGACCGCCGTCGCCCTGCAGGCAGATGTGCCTGTCCACCTGACACTCGACAAAAGTGAGCCCGCGCCATGACCCGACCCGACATCCAGGACATTGCCCTCATCGTCGGCGGTGGTCCCGGCATCAGCGCGAGTTGTGCCCGGCTATTCTCCAAGGAAGGCATGCGCGTTGCCGTCGCCGCCCGGACACCGGACAAGCCGGTCCTGCAGGCCTTGGAGGAAAGGCACGGCGTGCGCCGCTACGCCTGCGATGCAGCCGACCCGGCGTCGGTGGCGCAGCTGTTCCAGACCGTCGGGCGCGATCTCGGCGCGCCGACGCTGGTCGTGCACAATATCGACGGCCGCGTGCCGGGCATCTTCCGCAAAGGCATCACCGAGGCACAGCCCGAAGATGCCTTCGCGACGCTGCGCAACGCGGCGTTCAGCGCGTTCCTGGTCGGGCAACAAGCGGCGCTGGCGATGCGCGAGAACGAGCCCAACGCCAATGGCGCTCGCGGAACCATTATCTTCACCAACGCCAGCGCGGCACTGAAGGGCTTCCCGGCCAGTGGCGCCTTCGCCATGGCCTGTCACGCCAAGTCGGGTCTCGCCCAGAGCATGGCACGCGAGCTGATGCCGCAGGGCATCCATGTCGCCAACGTGCCGATCGACGCCGCGATCGGCTTCACGCAGGAGGACGGCAGCCGCGCGCATCGGCGGGCGGGCGCCGCTGTCGACGATAACATGGCCGACCCCGAGCATATCGCGGAGACCTACCTGCAACTCCATCGCCAGCACCGCTCGACCTGGGCGTTCGAGATCGTGCTGAGGCCGTGGCTGGAGAAATGGTGAGCATGCCCGACTCGTCTCGGCCAGGCCACGGCACCGCAGACGATCCCGGCGATGACGCAGCGCTACGGGCGGAGCGGGTAGGGACGATCCAGTACGCCGTGATTGCGCAGGGTCCGGAGCACCAGGTCGACCTCGGCCTCGACGTCGGATTCGGCCGTGCGCAGATGGAGGTCGGGGTGTTCCGGCGGCTCGTAGGGTGAATCGAGGCCGGTGAAATTCTGCAGGTTGCCGGCGCGCGCCTTGCGGTAGAGACCCTTGGGGTCGCGCCGCTCGCACTCGTCGAGCGGGGCATCGACGAAGATCTCGGCGAAGAAGAAGCTGGCTGCCAGACGCTCCCTGGCCCGTGCCCGTTCGGCGCGGAAGGGCGAGATGAAGGAGACCAGGACGATCAGGCCGGCATCTGCCATGAGATGGGCCGTCTCGATCACGCGACGGATGTTCTCGACGCGGTCGGCGGCGGTGAAGCCGAGATCGCGGTTGAGGCCGTGCCGGACGTTGTCGCCGTCGAGCGTATAGGTGTGGTGGCCGAGCGCGAGCAGTCGCTTCTCGACGCCGTCGGCGATGGTCGACTTGCCGGCGCCCGACAGGCCGGTGAACCACAGCACCGCCGGACGATGTCCCTTGATCGCCGAGCGTTGCACGTGGTCGACCGTGAATTCGTGCCACTTGAGGTTGGCGGCGCGGCGCAGCGGGAAGCGGATCATGCCGGCGCCGACGGTTGCATTGGTCAGGCGATCGATCAGCACGAAGCCGCCGGTGTCGCGATTGTCGTCGTAGCAATCGAACGGCATCGGCCGGTCGAGCGCGAGGTTGGCGAAGCCAATCTCGTTGACCGCCAGTTGCTTGGCCGCCTTGTGCGTGCCGTCGTCTATGTCGAGCTGATGCTTGAGCTCGCTCACCGTGGCCGTCACCGTGGCCGGGCCGAGCCGCATCAGGTAGGGCCGGCCGGGCAGCATCGGCGCCTCGTCGAGCCACAGCAGATGGGCGGCGATCTGGTCGGCGACCTGCGGCGCAAGGTCGTTGGCCGGCGCGAGGAGATCGCCGCGGGAAACGTCCATTTCGTCGGCGAGGGTGAGCGTCACCGCCTGCCCGACGCTTGCCTCCGCGAGGTCGCCGTCGGCGGTGACGATGCGCGTGATGCGGTTCTGCCTCCCCGAGGGCAGCACCACGATCTCATCGCCGGCGCGGACGCAGCCGCCCAGCACCGTCCCGGCATAGCCCCGGAAACGCGTCGCCTCGTCGCGCGTAACCCACTGAACGGCGAAGCGGAATGGTCCGCCGAGGGACGGGATGACATCGACCGACTCGAGGTGCTCGAGCAGGGTCGGGCCATCGTACCACGGCATGTGGTTGCCGAGGTCGATGACGTTGTCGCCGAGGTGCGCCGACATCGGGATCGGCGTGACGGCGGGCAGTTGGAGCGGCTCGGTCAGCGCGCGGTAGGTGGCCGCGATCGCCGAGAACGCCTCCTGTCGCCAGCCCACGAGATCCATCTTGTTGATGGCGAGGACCACCTGGCGGATGCCCATCAGCGCCACGATGGCACTGTGCCGGTAGGTCTGGCGTCGGACTCCCTTGGTGGCGTCGACGAGGATGACCGCCAGGTCGGCGGTCGAGGCGCCGGTCGCCATGTTGCGGGTGTACTGCTCGTGCCCCGGCGTGTCGGCGATCACGAAGCGCCTTCGCGCCGTGGTGAAATAGCGATAGCCGACGTCGATCGTGATGCCTTGCGCGCGCTCGGCGTGCAGCCCGTCGACGAGCTGGGCGAGATCGCCGTTGGCCTGCCGGTGGTCGTCGGGAACGGCATCGGCATCCACCAGCAGGCGGCCGATCAGGGTGCTCTTGCCGTCGTCGACGCTCCCGCAGGTGATGAAGCGCAGCAGCTCACCGGCGCCGGCCGTGGCGCGCAGCATCAGAAGTAGCCTTCGAGCTTCTTGCGCTCCATCGAATCGCCGTGATGGTCGATTGCGCGACCCTGCCGCTCGGACGTGCGTGCCACCGCCAGCTCGTCGAGGATCGCTTCGACGGTGTCGGCTCTCGAATCGATGGCTCCGGTCAGGGGATAGCAGCCCAGGGTGCGGAAGCGCACCCGGCGCTGCTCCGGCACTTCCCCCGGCAACAAGGGGAGCCGCTCGTCGTCCACCATGATCAGCATGCCGTTGCGCTCGACCACCGGCCGGAGGGCCGCGAAGTAGAGCGGCACCACCGGGATCTTCTCTCGCGCGATGTAGGCCCACACGTCGCGCTCTGTCCAGTTCGACAGCGGGAACACTCGCATGCTCTCGCCCTGGCCCAGGCGTCCGTTGTAGATTCGCCATAGCTCGGGCCGCTGACGGCGCGGGTCCCAGCGATGATGGGCGCTGCGCAGGGAGAAGATGCGCTCCTTGGCGCGCGACAGCTCCTCGTCGCGCCGTGCCCCACCGATCGCTGCGTCGAACTGGTGCAATGCCAGCGCCTGCTTCAGCGCCTCGGTCTTCATGATGTCGGTGTGGATCGCTGCACCGTGCACGATGGGATTGATGCCGCGCGCGAGCCCATCGGGGTTGATGTGCACCTGCAGGGGCAGGCCGAGCTCGCGCATGCGCCGGTCGCGAAACGCGATCATGTCGCGAAACTTCCAGGTCGTGTCGACGTGGAGCAGGGCGAAGGGCGGGCGTGCCGGGTGGAATGCCTTCAGGGCCAGATGCAGCAGGACTGACGAGTCCTTGCCTATCGAGTAGAGCAGCACCGGTCGGCGAAAGCTCGCCGCCGTTTCGCGCAATACATGGATGCTTTCGGCTTCGAGACGGTCGAGCCAGGGGCAGTTTGCCGGCACGTCAGGCGGCGCTTGCGACGACGGGTACGGCCGCGGCTGGCCAATCGAGCAGCCCGGTCTGCACGCCGAGGCCCTCGAGCATCGTCAACGCCTCGTGCCTGAGCTTGAGATCGCCACGGCCCTCGGCCTTGGTCGGATCGCGCCGAATGTGGCTGCCGCCGTCCCGGCGCGTGCCATCGAGCGAGCGACCGAGATCGCTCTCGATCGCTTTCATATGCTCGCGACGGGCCAGCCAGACGGCATCGGCCAGGTGCGTCCAGTCGCGTCGGCTGCCCGCGAAATGATCGAGCAGCGCAGCCACCGCCTCGACGGGATGCACGACCAGACGCTCGTAGGGCATCAGCTTCACATGCCCGGGATGGCGTGCCGCCATTTCCTGGAATGAGATGAACTGGCGCGCGTAGGAAGGCAGCCCGAGCTCGAACAGGTAATCGCGAAACGGCATGCCCGAGAGTGGACGGCCGGCAACCATGCTGTAGGCGGGATCCCGGTGCTCCTGGCAGTAGCGGTAGTAGGACGCCGCCTGGTCGATCGGATTGCGATAGACGAGGGCGATCCGTCCGCCACGGCCGCGACCGGCGGCGCGCTCCATCGCCGACACCCGCACCGGCGTGTAGCGCCGCGTCGCGAGGTCGACCGGGGTGTAGCGATGGTTCACGTCCTCGTGGAAGTAATCGTACCCCGGGACGTGGAACTTGCCCCGTGCCCACCATTCGAGGTTGCGACCGAGCGCGCCGAACCCGGGACACACGGTGTGACCGATGAACAGGTTATCCACCGGAAGGGTGCCGCGGACACGGAACAACGGACCGCCGCGGAAGTGCTGATAATCGAACAGTGGACCCGACTCGGCACCGAAGACTCGACCCGTCAGCCGGTCGTCGATTCGACCTCCACGGTCGAGATGGCAGAGGAAGGAGATCGAATACCGAAGGAACCACGTCCCGGAGCGCGGAACAGTCGACAGGACTGGCGTAGGGCTGGAGTCGAACATCACACACAATACGTAGCGAGACTTGTTTGTCTCCCCATGGCTAAACTATCGCACATCGGGCGCCAATCGAGTGTGATTGCGTTCACATGGCAGAAATGTGATTCGAATCACAGATCGGAACGGATTTTGACATGACGCTGAGTGCACTAGTTCTGAATCAAGGGACCGACCGCAAGGTCAGTGGCGCGGTCGAGACGCTGGAGGATGATCGGTTGCCGGCCGGCGACGTTACGGTCGCGGTCGACTATTCGACCTTGAACTACAAGGACGGATTGATCCTGACCACAGGCGGCGGGCTGGTGCGAACGTGGCCGCATGTCGGTGGCATCGACCTGGCCGGCACCGTCGAATCGTCTGACACTTCCGCCTTTCGCCCGGGCGACCGGGTGGTGCTGAACGGCTGGCGCGTGGGCGAGTTGCACTGGGGCGGCTATGCCACCAAGGCGCGCGTCAAGGGTGACTGGCTGGTCAAGCTGCCACCCTCGATCTCGACCCGCCGGGCGATGGCCATCGGGACGGCCGGTTACACGTCGATGCTGTGCGTGCTTGCCTTGGAGAAGCACGGCGTGCTCCCCGCGACGGGCGAGGTCCTGGTGACCGGTGCGGCGGGAGGAGTAGGCTCCATCGCGGTCGCGATCCTCGCCAGGCTTGGCTACACGGTCGTCGCCGCCACCGGCCGGCCGGAGGAAGGCGACTATCTCAAGTCGCTCGGCGCCGCCACGGTCGTGCCGCGCAAGGAACTCGCCGACGCGCCCGACCGGCCCCTGCTCACCGAGAGGTTCGCGGGCATCGTCGATACGGTCTCCGGCGTCATGCTCGCAAAGGCGCTCGCCCAGCTGAAGTACGGCGGTGCCGCCGCCGTCTGCGGCCTGGCCGGCGGGGCAGCGTTCCCCGGCTCGATCCTGCCCTTCATCCTGCGCGGAGTGACCATGTACGGCATCGATTCGGTGATGTTGCCCAAGGCGCCGCGCGAGGAAGCCTGGCGCCGGCTCGCCACCGACCTGCCGCTCGACAAGCTCGACGCCACGGTGAGCGAGGCTGGATTGTCCGACCTGATGTCGCTCGCTCCCCGGATTCTCAAGGGCGAGATCCGCGGCCGCGTGGTGATCGACGTGAAGAGATGAATATTCCTCAATGCAGGATGAAGTGGTCGCGTGGCCGCGGACGGCCGGCACTGCTAGTCTAGGTCAGCGCTTACGCCCAAGCACAAAGGTCCGCCATGTCGACTTCCGCCACGCCATCCGCCAACAATCTCGACGCCTTCCTGATGCCGTTCACCGCGAATCGGCAGTTCAAGAAGAACCCGAGGCTCCTCGCAAAGGCCAAGGGCGTGCACTACTGGACGCCCGAGGGGCGCCGCATCATCGACGGCACGGCCGGCCTCTGGTGCGTCAATGCCGGTCACGGGCGCGAGGAGATCAAGGCGGCGATCGCCGCCCAGCTCGAGGAGATGGACTACGCGCCGTCGTTCCAGATGGGCCATCCCAAGGCGTTCGAGCTCGCTGCCCGCCACGCCGCCCTGCTGCCCGGCGACCTCAATCACGCCTTCTACTGCAACTCCGGCTCCGAGGCGGTCGACTCCGCCCTCAAGATCGCGCTCGCCTACCAGCGTGCCAGGGGCCAGGGCACGCGCACCCGCTTCGTCGGCCGCGAGCGTGGCTATCATGGCGTCGGCTTCGGCGGAATCTCGGTCGGCGGCATGGTCAATAACCGCAAGTGGTTCGGCGCCATGCTGCCCGGAGTCGACCACCTGCCGCACACTCATCTGCCGGAGAACGCGTTCTCCAGGGGCGAACCGGAGCACGGCGGCATCGCTCTCGCCGACGAGCTGGAGCGCATCGTCGGCCTGCATGACGCGTCGAACATCGCCGCCGTCATCGTCGAGCCTTGTGCCGGCTCGACCGGCTACCTGCCGCCGCCCAAGGGCTACCTGAAGCGGCTGCGCGAGATCTGCGACAAGCACGGCATCCTGCTGATCTTCGACGAGGTCATCACCGGCTTCGGGCGGCTGGGCACCGGCTTCGCCGCCGAGAAGTTCGGCGTCCTGCCCGACCTGATGACCGTCGCCAAGGGCATCAGCAACGCCACCGTGCCGATGGGCGGCGTGTTCGTGCGCAAGGCTGTGTTCGACGGGCTGATGAGCGGGCCGGAGAACGCCATCGACCTGTTCCATGGCTATACCTACTCGGCCCATCCGCTGGCCTGTGCGGCGGCATCGGCGGTGCTCGACATCTACCGCGACGAGGCGCTGTTCCAGCGCTCGGCGGAGCTGTCGCCCTATTGGGAGGACGGCGTGCACTCGCTGAAAGGCCTGCCCAACGTCGTCGACATCCGCAATCTCGGCCTGGCTGCCGGCATCGATCTCGCGCCCAAGGGCGCGGTCGGGACACGCGGCTACGAGGCCTTCGTCAAGGCCTTCGAGCTCGGCCTGATGGTCCGCCAGTCGGGCGATGCCATCGCCATGTCGCCCCCGCTGGTCATCGAGAAGGCCCAGATCGACGAGATCATCGACATCACCGCCAAGACCATCAAAGCGGTCGCCTGACGGTCGGCGCTCGAAGCGCCGCTGACGGAAAGATTCCTCGCTGCGCTCGGGATGACAGAATCGTTGTCATCCCGAGCGCAGCGAAGATTCCTCTTTTGGGCTGGTTGCGATCGCTCTTTCTCTTTAGGGAGAGCGGGTGACCGGGCAGGCTTCCAATCTCGCCATCTTCCTCGGGGAGCTGGCGGCGCTGGCGCATATCGCCATCGCCCTGGCCGTCACCTTCCACGTGCTGCTCTACAAGCGCGATGTTGGCTCCGCGGTTGCCTGGATCGGCATCGCCTGGCTGTCGCCGTTCCTGGGCGGCATGCTCTACGCCACGATGGGCATCAACCGCGTCAAGCGGCGCGCCCAACGCCTGCGCCGCGAGCGCCTGATGGCCGGCGACCAAGCGGACACCCAGGAGTTCGCCGCCTCGGCCGCCACCGATCCCTACTCACCGCTCGAGTTCGCCGTCGGCCGCCTGACCGGGCTGCCGTGCCAGGACGGCAACCGGATCGAGATGCTGCACAGCGGCGATCAGGCTTATCCGCGCATGCTGGCCGCTATCGAGGGCGCCCGGCACAGTGTCGGCCTGATAAGCTACATCTTTCGGGACGACAAGGCGGGCCGGGCCTTCCACGAGGCCCTGATCGCAGCCCGGCGGCGCGGCGTCGATGTGCGGGTCCTGATCGACGGCGTCGGCGGCGGCTATTTCTGGTCGGGTACCTTCCAGGTGCTGGCGAAAGCGGGCGTGCCGGTCGCACGGTTCCTCCATTCGTACCTGCCGTGGCGGATGCCGTTCGTGAACCTGCGTAACCATCGCAAGGTGCTGGTGATCGACGGCCGGCTCGCCTTCACCGGAGGGCTCAACATCGGAGCCGAGAACATCCGGGCCGACAATCCGCCTGCGATCGTGCTGGACACGCACTTCCAGCTCGAAGGCCCGATCGTCGAGCAGCTCACCGACGCCTTCGCCGACGACTGGCTTTACACGACCGGCGAGCGGCTCCTGACCGATCGCTGGTTCCCGCCTCTCGAGAAGGTCGGACCGGTCAAGGCGCGGGTCGTCACCTCGGGGCCGGACGAGGACATGGAGCAGATCGAGTTCGTCGCACTGCACGCGATCTCCTGCGCGCAGAAGTCGATCCGCGTGGTGACGCCCTATTTCCTGCCGCCCGATCCGCTGACCATGGCGCTGGGCCTCGCGGCGCTGCGCGGCGTCAAGGTCGACATCGTGCTGCCCGAGCACTCCAACCACGCCATCCTCGACTGGGCGCGCCGTGTGCCGCTGCGGCCGCTGATCGTGTCGGGCTGCAACGTCTGGCTCCGTCCCGCGCCCTTCGATCATTCCAAGCTGATGGTGATCGACGACAAGTGGTCGCTTATCGGCAGCGCCAACTGGGATACGCGCAGCTTCCGGCTCAATTTCGAGCTCAATGTCGAGCTGCACGATCCGGCCTTCGCGCAGCAGATCGTCGCGGCGACGGCAGCGACCCAGCGTCTGCGGCTCGCCGATCTCGACAACGAGCCGCTGCCGCTGCGCCTGCGCAACGGTGCGGCCCGCCTGCTGCAACCCTACCTGTAGAGCCGGCGCAAGCGGTCGCGACGCTGCGGCCGGTGCTCGGGTCGGGCGCGCAGGCCGGTCGGGTCGACCTTCCAGTGGTCGCCGATCGCCAGCTCGAGGCGGATAGGACGATGATCCGACGGACCGAAGGCGAGCGCCGACGAGGACCGGCACTCGAGATAGTGCACCAGGCAACGATCGAGCCGGAACGGGACGACGTTGCTGGCGAAGTGGGTCGGCTCGCGCGGCCCGACATCCCTGAAGTCGGCCAGCTCGACCGGGCCCACCATATTGTAGTCGCCGATGATGGCAGAGGGCCGGCCGCGCAACGCGGCCGCGCAGCGCTCGAGCTGCCGCCGGTTCAGGAGCTGGCCGTGCGACAGATGGACGTTGGCGAACTGGACGTCGCCGATCTGCACCAGCTGAGCCCGCCGTCGCGGCAGACGCCCGGGCAGGCGCGAGGCGGGGAGCGAGAGCGCGCGCGGTGCGGCAAAGCGATGCGGGCTCCACACCGCCAGGCCGTGGATGCGGCCGAGCCACGACAGGCGATGGAAATGGCCGCCCACCATGTGGGGTAGGGCCTCGATATGCTGGGTCGCCTCCTGCATCAGCATGACGTCCGGCTTCTCGCGCCCGATCAGCGCCGCGACGTCCTCGACTGCAGCTCCGGTGATACGCAACAAATTCCAGCTGATGACCTTCACTGGCCAAACATAGACTGGCGCTGCCGATCTGTGCACACTTTCCGCCGACACGGGCCACGAAGCGGGATGGAGACGACATGAGGGTGGTGATCACCGGCGGGGCGGGATTCCTGGGCAAGAAGCTGGCGCGCCGGATCCTGCAGCAAGGCGTGCTCGCCGATGCCGATGGCCAGCCTCGGCCGGTGAGCGAGCTGATGCTGTTCGACGTCGGCGAGGCGAAGGGGCCTGGGCTCGACGATCCGCGGGTCAAGGCGCTGGCCGGCGACATCGCCAATTTCGCCACGGTGCAGAGCATCGTGCAGGGCGCCGACACGGTGTTCCATTTCGCCGCCGTGGTCAGTGCCGGCGCCGAGGCCGATTTCGACCTCGGATACAAGGTGAACCTCGACGGCACCCGCAACGTGCTGGAGGCGTGCCGCGCCCTCGGCACCAGTCCGCGGGTCGTCTTCACCAGCTCGCTGGCCGCCTTCGGCGGCGATCTGCCGCCCGCGGTCACCGACGACACGCCGCTGACGCCGCAGACCTCCTATGGCGCGCAGAAATCGATCGGCGAGTTCCTGGTCCGCGACTACACCCGCAAGGGATTCTTGCGCGGCACCGCCGTGAGGCTGCCCACGATCTGCGTGCGCACCGGGCTGCCCAACAAGGCCGCCTCGACGTGGGCAAGCTCGGTCGTGCGCGAGCCGCTGACCGGTGTCGACGTCGTCTGCCCGGTGACGCCCGAGACCGTGATGGTGGTGCTGAGCCCGCGCAAGACGGTCGATGCCTTCCTGCGCCTGCACGACCTGCCGGTCGACGCCTTCGGCCCCGGCAGGACGCTGCTGCTGAATGGCATCAACGTCACAGCCAGGGAGCTCGAGCGGGCCGTCGCCCGCCATTCCGGCAACCGTCGCGTCGGCAGGGTGACCTGGCAGCACGATCCGGCGATCCAGAGGATTTGCGACGGCTGGCCCCAGGGAATCGATTCGAAGCGTGCCCGGGCGCTGGGCTTCGAGATCGACCAGGATCTGGACGAGGTCGTCCGCAACTTCATCGCCGACGACCTCGACGATCAGATGAAGATCGCCCGGCCGGCCTGATGTCCAATCGATTGGACGGCGCCGCTCGCTTTCATGCTCCTCTCCCCCGCTAGGGGGAGAGGCTGGGTGAGGGGGTTACACCCGTCGTCGCCCCTCACCTAACCTCTCCCCCTAGCGGAGGAGAGGGACATGAGCCGGTAGGGCGACCGACCGTCATCGCCCGCGCAGCATGCGCCAGCCGTTCTGCAGGTGGCGCAGCGGGCCCCACACGTGCCGGCTGCGGATCATCTGCCAGCGCTGCGGCTCGTTGTCCGGGCCGGCGATCGGGCCGGCATCGTCGACGTAGTCGGTGATGCCGACCGCGTCGGTGTCCCACGGGCCCGTGGTCTTGAAGATGGTCGTGCGCGCGCCGTAGCCGGCGAGGCTGCGGCTCATGCCTGCCGCCATGAAATCCATGTAGCGCGGGAGCGCTTCCGGGCGGCACAGGTAGCCCTTGTTGAAGCCGACCGCGAGGAGCCGGAAATGGAAGGGGTTCTTCTCCAGATAGCGCAGCGCCTCCGTCGTGTTGGCGGGATAGCGTGGCGAGAAGAAGTCGTCGATCACGACGATGCCCTCGGCATTGACGATGCGATTGGCGAATTCCAGCTCGCGGTAGACTGCCGTGCCGGTGTGCTCGCCGTCGATATGAAACCACCGCACGGTCTGGTGCATCGCCTGCAGGTCGAGCTTTGCCGGAAGGTCGGCCGACGGACCCGACAGCGGCACGATGTTCGCCGGCTCGAGGCCCACGGAGCGGATGGCGCGATGCACGGCGGGCTCGTCCAGGCGCAGGTCGCAAAGATAGAGCTTCTCGGCGCCCTTGCGGTAGGATGCCAGCACCGACGCCGAGCGGCCGCGCCAAACGCCGATCTCGAACAGGTCGCCCGTGAGCTTGGCCTGCTGGTCGAGCAGCGCGCGCCACACGCAGTAGGACTGGAACATGAACCAGCCCGGGATGGCGTCGATCTTCTCCCAGCTCAACATCGCCCAGCCCAGCCCTCGGTCGCCTTCGTTTGCGGGCGGCCTTGCTAACAGTGCCCCTGCGCCCCGGCAAGCCGCTCCGATGGCAGTCGCGCCGACTTGCCTTCTTGCGTCGGCTGCGAGCCTCCTGTACAGCGCGACAGTTCCAGCCCGCATGCCAAGCACGAAGATTGTCTACCGCACCACGGTCTGCCTGATTTGGGGGCTGGCGCTCTGGCATAGCTGGGAATGCCGCGGCCTCTTCGTCGACGGCTCGGCCTTCCTGGTCCAGATCGCGCGGCGCGAATGGTTCTTCGACTTCTATGGCCCGCGGCTCTACGCCATGGTGGTCACCCAGGTTCCGATCATCACCGGGCTGTTCCTCGGCGTCACCGATCTCCACCTGCTCGCCCGGCTCCTGTCGCTCGGCCTGTTCGCTCTCCCGACGGCGCTCTACCACCTCGCGCTGCTCCGCGTGAAGGACGATTCCGTTCTGCTCGCTGCCGTGATCGCCGCCATTGCCGTGGTGTTCATGACCACGTCCTTCTTCATCGTCGGCGAGTACAACACGGCCTATGCCATCGCCGTCCTCGCAGCGGTACGGCTGGTGACCGCGCAGCGGCTTACCGTGATCGACGGCCTGTTCCTGGCAGTGATCGGCCTTCTGGCGGTACGAACCTACGAGGCAATGCTCTACCTCGGCCCGCTGCTGGCGGCGATGATCGCGTGGGCAGTGTGGCGTGCGCCGTCGCGGCCGTGGCTGGCGACCGGCCTTCACCTCCTGTCGGCAGCCGGGTTCCTGGCCGGGATGGTCGTCGCCATCGGGTCGTTGCGACGGCCGTACTCGGAGGAGCATCTCGCCGAGACCCTGCAGACGGCGGCGAACTTCTGGCAGAACCTGCAGTTCGACCTGGCCCTGCTCGCCGCGCTCGTGGTGGTCGTCTGGGCCCTGGTCCGGCCGCGCGACCTGTTGACGGCGAGACCCTATCGCTGGGCTGTCATCGCGCTCGTCGTCCTTGCCCTGTCCCCGCTGCTGGCGTTGAGCGACACGCTGGTGCGACCGCTCGCCAAGTCGCAGTACGTGGCGCGCACGGCGGCGGGTCTGGTGGTCGCCGCCATCGTCGTCTTCGTCTGGATCCACGGCTCGCGGGTTCGCGAGAAGGTGCCGGCCTTCCTGGTCCTGGGCAATGACAGGGCAGGTCGCCGCTTCCTGGGATTTGCCGTCCTGATGCTGGCTGCGGTCCTGCCGTCGGACATCTACCTGACCCGGAACTGGATCTCCTACCTCGATGTCATGCGCGCGACCGTTCGCGGCAAGGAGGGAGTGATCGCCTTCGAGACGTCGCCGCTTGCCAGGCACCCCTACGATCTCCTGGTGGAGGCCTGGATCCTGCCCAGCCAAAGCCTCGCGCTGCGCGCCAGGCGGGGCGACGGCATCATTGCGCCGCCCAAGGATTTCAACGCCTGGCAGCCCTTTCCGCCGGACGAGCCGTATCCTCTCGGCGACTTCGTCTGGCGCGACTGACGTGACGGCGGCGGCCTATCGAGGCGTCGTCCTGCTGCTCTGGGCGCTTGCCGCCTACAGCGCAATCAGCTGTCGCGGCCTGTTCTGGGATGGCGCCTCCTTCCTCGTCAACATCATCGACCTCGGGGGCTTCCACGACTTCTACACCGCGCGGGCGCACGTCGACTGGGTGACCCAGGCGCCGGTGATCGTCGCCGCGTGGCTCGGCGTGCGCGACCTGCATCTCCTGGCGATCGTCTACTCGCTCGGCCTGTTTGCCTTGCCGGTCGGCCTCTACCACCTCGCCCTGGCGCGGGTGCGCCAGGATCCCGTGGCGCTCGCGATCGTCATCGCGGTGCTGGCCACGGTGTATCTGCCGTCGTCCTTCTTCATCGTCGGCGAGTATAACGCGGCCTTTGCCGCGGTGACCGCCGCCATGGCGATCGCGCTCACCGGACGGCGGGCGGGCGACGCCGTGCTGCTGTGCATCCTGGGTCTGCTTTGCCTGCGTTCCTACGAGGCTCTGGTCTATCTCGGTCCCCTGGTGGCTGCCTGCGTCCTGTGGTCGATGCGCGGCGAGCGCGAGCCTGCCGAGCGCCTGCTGCTCGCCGTGGCGGCGCTGGCCTTCCTCGGCGCGGCGATCGTGTCCGGCGTCACCATCGTCGACTATTGGAGCCATCCGCACTTCGCAAAGGTGCGGAGCATGAGCCTCGAGTTCTGGCAGAATCTGCAGTTCTCGGTGCCGCTTGCGGGACTCGTGATCTGTGCCGCGATCGGTCTGGCGCGGCCGGCGCTGCTGCGCGGCCACCTGCCGATCGTGATCATCGCGATCACCAGCGTGGCGCTGTCGCTCACGCCCTGGTACCGGCTGGTGTCCGACTACTCGATCCTCTATCCGCCGTCGCACTATCTGGCCCGGCAGGCGGCCGGAGTGCTCCTGGCCGGCCTGCTCGTCGGCCTGTGGGCGCATGTCGCGTGGCGCGTCGCGCCGCCGCGCGTCCTGGTCGTCCTGCGCGAGCCTGGAGTCGCGCGCCGGTTGGTCGCCTCGATCTTCGTGCTCTACGTCGCTGCGACAATTCCCGACCTGGCGTTGACCCGCCTGTGGACGGGCTATCTCGATCGCATCGCCGCGATCGTCAATCGAAGCGACGGGATCATCCCGACGCGCACGCTGCCGCTCGCCGACTGGCCCGACAAGCTGTTTGCCCAGGATTGGTCGTTGCCGGCGCTGAGCGCCGTCGTCAGCCGCATGCCCGGCCGCGCCTACGTCATCGCCGACAAGGACTATCTGTCCAATCCGCCCTTCGATCCGTCGTGCGGGACCCTGCCCAGACTGGCGGGATACCGTTGGGGCCGTTGACCTACGGGCGCATGCCGTGCAGGCGCGGACCGCTGCCGCGTACCGGCGCGGCCAGCTCGACGAACTCGCAGAGGATCTTGCGCGTGTCGCGCGGATCGATGATCTCCTCGATCCAGAACGTCTCGGCGCTGCGGAACGGCGAGCGCAGCTTGTTCAGTCGCTCCTCGATCTCCGCCATCTTGGCCTTGGGATCGGGCGCGCCCTCGATGTCGGCCCGGTAGGCCGCCTCGATACCCCCCTCGAGCGGCAGGGAGCCCCAGCGGCCGGACGGCCAGGCATAGCGCCAGTTGAGCCGCGCGCCGTTCTGATGCGCCGCGCCGGCGACGCCGAAGGCGTTGCGGATGATGAAGCTGCACCACGGCACGGTCGTTTGGAACATCGCCGACATGGCGCGCACGCCCTGGCGGATGACGCCGCTCTTTTCCGCCTCGAGCCCGATCAGGAACCCGGGGCAGTCGCAAAAATAGACGACGGGAAGATGGAAGGTTTCGGCCATGTCGACGAAGCGCGCCACCTTCTGGCAGGCGTCCGACGTCCAGCCACCGCCATAGAACATCGGGTCGCTCGCCATGACGGCCAGCGGCCAACCGTCGACGCGGGCAAAGCCGGTGACGACCGAGCGGCCGTAAAGCTTGCCCATCTCGAAGAAGCTGCCCTGGTCGACGATCTTCTCGATGATCGGCCGGATGCGATAGACCTTGCGGATGTCGCGCGGAATGGCGTCGAACAGCGATTCCTCTCGACGGTCGGGATCGTCGGTCTGCGGCCCGCGCTCTGCCGCGCTGTCGATCGAGGAGGGCAGGTAGGAAAGGAAGCGGCGGGCGTGGGTGAACGCCTCGTCCTCGGTGTCCACCGCCTCGTCGATGGCGCCGGCGCGCAGCTGGATCTCCCAACCGCCCAGCTCCTGCTTGTCGAACTGCCGCGGGCTCAGGCGGTTCACCACCGGCGGCCCGGCGACGAACATCGCCGAGATCTCCTTCACCATCACCGAGTAGTGCGTCGCGGCAAGCCGCGCCGCGCCAAGGCCCGCGACCGAGCCGAGGCCCAGCCCGACAGTCGGCACGGCGGCCATGTTCTGCACCACCCATTCCCAGCCGCGCACGCCCGGCACGTTGGCACGACCCGTCGTCTCGATGGTCTTGACCGAGCCGCCGCCGCCCGAGCCCTCGATCATGCGGATCAGCGGCACGCGATACTGGTTGGCGAAGCGCTCGATGAAGATGTCCTTTTCCTTGATCGTGGCGTCGGCCGAGCCACCGCGCACGGTGAAGTCGTCACCGGTGACGGCGACGGGCCGGCCGTCGATCCGGGCGCGTCCCATGACGGCATTGGCCGGCATGAGGTCGACCAGGTCGTTGCGACCGTCGTACTCCGCCTTGCCGGCAATGCTGCCAATCTCGCGGAACGAGCCGGGATCGACCAGCCGGTCGATGCGCTCGCGCACGGTCAGCCTGCCGCCGTCGTGCTGGCGCTTGACCTTGTCCGCCCCGCCCATGCGCCGCGTCAGCTCCTGCCGACGCCTCAGCTCGTCCATCTCCGGCTGCCAGCTCATTGCAACCTTCCCGATCCCGCTGTGATCTCGATGAGGTGTCGTAGCAACGCCAACCGGCAGCGGCTACCGCGAAAGCGGCTCTGTCCGGCGCGCGGGGTCGAAGGACGAAATGCCTGTCATGGTCTTCCCGACCGCGAGCGCTCAGGGTGCGGGCGCGTGGAAGACGACGCCGTCGATCAGGTTCTCCTCATAGAGCCGGCCGAGATCGATACCGCCCGGCGGCCGGGCGACCTGGAAACGGCCGATCGCCCGCTCGATCCGCGCCTCCTGGTCGCGCCGCAGCGCCTCGGCCTCCTCGATCGACACGGGCTGGAAGCGCACGACTTGGCCGGGCAGCAATCTGCCGAGACGCGGCAGGTCAGCGGACGCCACGGTTGCGATCTTGGGATAGCCGCCGACAGTCTGGCGGTCGGCGAGCAGCACGATGGGTAGCCCGGCGCCTGGCACCTGGATGGCGCCGGGTCCGATGCCGTCGGAGATGATGTCGGCGCCTTTTTCGTGCTCGATGGTCGGCCCCTCGAAGCGGATGCCCATGCGATCGGCTTCCTTGGAGACGCGATAGTCGGATGCGATGAATGTCTGGCGCCCGGCCGGGCTGAAATATTCGTCCTGCGGCCCCCAGACGACGCGGATAGGCCCTTCGCCATAGTCGAAGGGTTGCTCGAGTTTCCTCTCTTCGCCCGGCGGCGCCTGCGGCTGGACCAGAGGCAAGAGGTCGCCTTCGGCGAGCTTGCGTCCGTCGAGGCCGCCGACGCCGGCGCGAGCATAGGTTGACAGGCTGCCCATGAAAGCGGGCAGGGCGAAGCCGCCGGCGACGGCGAGATAGGCCGTGCTCGAGCCTTCCACCATGCCGACCCTGAGTGCCTGGCCGCGCTTCAAAAGATGCGAGCGATTGCTCTCGATCGGCTTGGGCGACGCGCTCTCGGCCTCGATCAGCGATGCGGAAAGCGGTCCGACGAGCGCGACGCGCACGCTGTCGGCCTCGACCTGGAGCTCGGGTCCCATGACCCCGATCTCGAGGCCGGCTGTGCTGGCGGCATTGCCGCACAAGGCATTGGCAAGGCGCAACGCGATGCGATCCATCGCGCCCGCCGTCGGCATGCCGAGCGCCATGAAGCCGATGCGGCCGAGATCCTGCAGCGTGTCGAACAGGCCCGGGCGGACGACCCTGAGCGCCCCGCTCATGCGTTGCCCTCGGGCGTGCGGATCAGGCTCGACCAGTGGAAGCTGCCGGCCTCGACCTGGCGGGCGATGCCGTCGAACGTCGCGCGATCGATGCGCTGGAAGGAGAGCGAATCGCCCGGCGCCAGGAAGACCGGCTGCTCGCGGCGCTTGTCGAACATCCAGAGCGGCGTGCGGCCGATCAGATGCCAGCCGCCCGGGCTCTCGAAGGGATAGATCGTCGTCATGTCCATCGCGATCGCGACCGACGAGCGGGGCACCCGCACCCGTGGATCGGCGCGCCGCGGCAGGTAGAGCGAGGGCTCGAGGCCGGCGATGTAGGCGAGGCCCGGCATGAAGCCCAGCACGTAGACCTTGAACGGCGAGGCGAGATGGTCCGCGATCACCTGCTCGGGCGTCTTGCCCGTCCTTTGGGCGACTTCGGGGAGATCGGGCGCGAACTCGGGGTCGTCGTAGCAGCACGGCAGCATCACGTGCCGTTCCGCCATGCCGCTCGCCAGGCCACCTTCGACCAGGGCATGAACTCGCGGCTCGAGCTCGGCTCGCGACGTCTTCAGGGGATCGTAGCTCACCATCAGGGAGCGCATGGTCGGTACGGTCTCGATCACGCCGCCGAGCGCGCCCGCGTGGACGGCCTTGCCGATCGCGCGGTGCAGGGCCATCACACGACCGTTGATTTCGGGGGAGATCTCGTTGCCGAACTCGACGGTGAAGGCAGTATCTCCACAGGACAGGTACCGGACGCTCACATCTGCTAGGATAGCCACTTCATCGAAGGGAGTCTCCAATGGCCGCATCGAACGCCGGCATGGTCAACATCAACTCGGATCTGGGCGAGAGCTTCGGCCCGTGGGTGATGGGCAACGACGCCGAGGTGCTGAAGATCGTGCGCTCGGCCAACGTCGCCTGCGGCTTCCATGCCAGCGATCCCACCGTGATGGTCGATACGGTGGCGCTTTGCCAGAAGAACGGCGTCAGCATCGGCGCCCATCCCGGCTTCGCCGACCTGCAGGGCTTCGGCCGCCGCGTGATCAACCTCACGGCCAAGGAGCTGGAGGCCAACATCGCCTATCAGCTGGGCGCCCTGCAGGGGATCGCGGCACTGTTCGGTGCCAAGGTCACGCACATCAAGCCGCACGGCATGATGGGAAACATGTCGGCCGAGAGCGCCGAGATGTCCGACGCGATCTGCCGCGCCACCAGGGCGTTCGACCGCGACCTGATCTTCCTCGCCCAGGCCAACACGGAGCAGGGCAGGTCGGCACGCAAGGCGGGCCTCCGCGTGGCCGAGGAGGTGTTCGCCGACCGCACCTACACCGATGCGGGCTTCCTGACGCCGCGCAAGGAGCCCAACTCGATGATCAAGGACGCCGCGCAGGCGGTCGCCCATGTCCGGCGCATGGTCGACGAGCAGGCGATCTACTCGACGTCGGGCAAGCGCATTCCTTGCCAGGTCGATTCGATCTGCGTGCACGGCGACGGTCCTACCGCGGTCGGCGTTTCCAAGGCAGTGCGCGACGGGCTGGAGGCCGCCGGCATCCGCGTCGTGCCCTTGACGGAGATGAATCTGAAGCACTGACGGGCGTCACGAGTGCCCAGGACGCCGAGGTCGCCATGGCCGGTGCGGCCGCGGCGGCCGCGAAATAGCCGTTTCGCCGCCTTGTCGGAGACCGCTTCGCCGCTATAGTCCGCCCGACCTCGCATGCGGGGTCGGGCGTTCGAAGGACGGCGAATGGCGGACTTGTTCAGGGATCGGCGCGTCGAACGGGGCGCAGACACGGTCGTCGCGTCGCTGGTTGGCGGGCAATGAAGCAGCGCATTTTCGGATGGATCACCGTCCTGGTCGGCGTCGTGCTGGCGCTGGCGATGGTCGAGGTCGCGGCCATTGCGCTCCTCTACGTCGAGGAGGGTCGCTACACGCCGGCCGCCCAACTGTTCCAGCGCACCCAGAACACCTATGTGCGCGACGCCACCAAAGGCACGGCGTGTCGCTATGTCGACACGCTCTATCCACATCCGTACGTCGCCTTCGTTCACCACGCCAACCCGCCGTGCGGCCTGCCGTGGGTCAACAACATCGGGCTGTTCGGCCCGGACTATCCAGTCCTGAAGAATCCCGACCGCTATACCGTCATCCTGATCGGCGGCTCTGTCGCCTCCCAGCTGGCGCAGAACCAGGCGCCCCCGGCACCGCGCTACCTCGAGGAGGAGCTGAACAGGAAGTACGTCAGCCCCAACGGCAAACCTTGGCAGGTGCTGAATGGCGGCGACGGAGCCTGGAAAGAGCCGCAGCCCTTCATCCTGTTCTCGCTCTATGCCGGGTCGGTCGACGCCATGGTGTCGCTCGGCGGGTTCAACGAGCACTACGACTTCCGCCCCTTCGCGAGCGAGCGCCTGGAGGCGCCGGCGTCCAACTTCCTCGAGGTCAATCCCTTCGTCGCCGATGAGAATTTCGGCGACGCGGCGATCGGCTGGGTGATGGGACGCATCGCCGGCACCTTGGCGCTCAATCCAATTCTCGGCCACTCGCACGCCGCCTACCTGATCATTCGCGGTATAGAGGCCACCGCAAAGGGACAGGACACCTTCAAGTCGACGAAGAAAACCTCGATTCGGGGCATGTTCGCCCTGCCGGACGAAATCCGATCGGACCCCAATCGTCTGTTCGACGTGCAACTCGGCCTATATCAGAAGTACATGCGCGCCGAGCAGGTCGTGGCAGCCGACAACAAGGTCAAGACTGCGTACTTCCTGCAGCCCATTCCCGCCTGGGGCAAGGTGCTGACCGAGGAAGAGAAGCGTGTCGTCGGCGACCTTGCCTACGGCGACATTTACCGCCGCATCGTTGCCGGCATGCTTGCCCTGCGCCAGCAGGGCCTGGCGGTCTACGATCTGGGCGACATCTTCGCCGACGAGAAGGGAACGATCTACGCCGATCACATCCACTATTGGCGGGACGACAAGAACGAGAGTCCCGGCAATCGCCTGGTGGCGGCGCGGATCGGCGAGAAGCTGGCCGAGAGCTGGGGCTTGCAGCGCAAGCCCTAGCCTCGATGCCAGCCACGGCCATACCCGAGGGGCTGTGCGTCGGGGGCGCGCGTCGTGGCATTCTGCCCGTTCGCGGGCGGTGACGGCAGATTGATCGAGGCTGCGCACTGGGCCATTGTTCGGGAGCGAGGCCGGTTGCCGGCCGATGAACTTCGGGGAACGATCCGTGTCGCGTGCCGACCGTCCTGCCAGCGCCCTTGCCCCCGCTCCCACGAGCCGTCCGCCATCGATCGACCGCATGGCTGGCTGGCCCGCCCTCCAGTCGCTCATTGCCCGCGCCGGCCGCCCCATGGTCGTCGACGCACTGCGGGCCTGGGCCGAGGCCCGGCGCGGCCATCCCGACGTGGCCGACGAGGCGGCCTGCGCGCGCTGGTGCGAATCGAGGCTGGCAGGCCTGGTGAGGCCGTCGCAGCGCCGCATCTTCAATCTGACGGGCACGGTCCTGCACACCAATCTCGGCCGCGCGGTGCTTGCCGAGGAGGCTGTCCAGGCCGCGGTCGAGGCCATGCGCTCGCCGACGACGCTCGAGTACGATCTTGCCGATGGCGCGCGCGGCGAACGCGACGAGCACGTGGCACCCTGGCTGCGGCGGCTGACCGGCGCCGAGTCGGCGGTAGCGGTGAACAACAACGCCGCCGCCGTGCTGCTCGTATTGGCGACGTTGGCCGAGGGCCGGGAGGTAATCGTCTCGCGCGGCGAGCTGATCGAGATCGGCGGCGCCTTCCGGATTCCCGACATCATGGCGCGCGCCGGTTGCCGGCTGGTCGAGGTCGGCACCACCAACCGGACCCATCTCGCGGACTACGCCAGGGCGGTCGGCCCGGACACCGCGGCGATCATGAAGGTCCACCCGTCGAACTACGCCGTCACCGGCTTCACCAAGTCGGTGCCTGCTGCCGAGCTGGTGCCGCTGGCGCGCGAGCGTGGGCTGCCGGTGATCGAGGATCTGGGCAGCGGCACGCTCGCCGATCTCGAGACATGGGGCCTGCCGCACGAGCCGACGGCACGCGAGGCGATTGCCGCTGGCATCGATGTCGTGACCTTCTCGGGGGACAAGCTTCTGGGCGGGCCGCAGGCCGGCCTCGTGGTCGGCCGCAAGGAGCTGATCCAGCGCATCGGCCGAAACCCCATGAAACGGGCGTTGCGGCTCGACAAGGTGCGGCTGGCGGCGCTCGAGGCGACGTTGCGCCTCTACGCCGATCCCGATCGGCTGGCCGAGCGGCTGCCGACCATTCGCATGCTCGCTCGTCCCGCCAGCGCGATTCGCAGCCTGGCGGAGCGCGTCCAGCCGCCGCTCGCCCGCCAGCTGGGCGCAGCCTTTCAGGTGACCATCGAGCCGGTGCACGGCCAGATCGGGTCGGGCGCGCTGCCGGTCGATCTGTTGCCGTCCTTCGCCGTCGCGGTACGGGGCAGAGGGCTGGATCGGCTGGCGGCCGCGTTCAGGCGACTCCCCGTTCCGGTTGTAGGCCGGATCGCCGGCGGCGTGCTCCTGCTCGACGTGCGCACCCTCGACGACGAAAGCACGTTCATCGCTCAGTTGGATGAGCTCGATGGTTTGGCGGAAACACCCTCATGATCGTCGGGACTGCGGGGCACATCGACCACGGCAAGACCGCCCTGGTGAAGGCATTGACCGGGGTCGATGCGGATCGTCTCAAGGAGGAGAAGGCGCGCGGCATCACCATCGATCTCGGTTATGCCTACAGCGATCTTGGCGATGGCAGGCAGCTGGGGTTCGTGGATGTGCCGGGACACGAGCGGTTCGTGCACAACATGCTGGCCGGCGCCACCGGGATCGATGCGGCGCTGCTGGTGGTGTCATCGGTCGAGGGGATCAAGCCGCAAACCGTCGAGCATCTGCAGATCGTCGACCTCCTCGGCCTCGACCGTGGCGTCGTTGCGTTGACCAAGGCGGATCTCGTCGACGATGACCAGATCCTCGAGCGCATGGCCGAGATCGAAATCTTGCTATCGACAACATCGCTCGCGGGGGCCGAGATCGTGCCGGTATCGGCGGTCAGCGGCCGAGGCGTCGACGAGCTGAAGTCGAGACTGCTGACGCTGGGCGAAAGCGGCAAGGGGACAACTGGGTTCGCCCGGTTGGCGGTCGACCGCAGCTTCGTGCTGACCGGCGCTGGGGTCGTGGTCACTGGCACCATTCATGCCGGCGAGATCAAGGTGGACGACCGGCTGCTGCTTTCGCCGTCCGGGCTGGAGGCACGCGTGCGATCGCTGCATGCCCAGAATCGGGCGGCAGCGGTTGGCCGGGCAGGCGAACGGTGCGCCCTCAATCTGTCTGGCCCCCGCCTGTCCAAGGACGTGATCCGGCGTGGCGACTGGGTGATCAGCGCGGACCTGCACGCGCCCACCGATCGCATGGATGTACGGCTCGGCCTGCTCGGCTCCGAGGGCCAGCCGCTCCGTCACTGGTCGCCCGTGCATGTCCATCTCGGCTCGGCGCACGTGATGGGGCGCGTGGCGCTGCTGGAAGGCGAGAAGATGGCACCCGGCGCGACAGCGCTGGCACAGCTGGTGCTCGAGGAGAAGGTCGGGGCTCTCGCGGGAGACCGGGTCATCCTGCGGGATCCTTCGGCCAGTCGCACCGTCGCGGGGGCAACGGTGATCGATCCGTTCGGGCCGCCGCGCAACCGTCGCACGGCGCGCCGCCTGAGCGAGCTGAGGGCGCTGGACCAGCCGCACCAGGAAGCTCTCGCGACGCTCCTTCAGCTGGACTCGGGCTTCGTCGAGCTTCGCCGCTTCGGCCAGGCACGCAATCTCCGGCCGGCCGACGTGGCCGGCCTGCTGTCGTCCGTCGGCGGGGCGGAGCTCGAAGGCTTTGGGTTCCTGGCCGATACGGCTGCGGCGGCGCGTCGAGATATCGTCGATACGCTGACAGCGTTCCATCGCGACAAGCCGGATGCACCGGGCCTGCAGCCGGAGCGATTGCGCATCGCGACGTCCCGGCGCTGGCCGTCGCCGGTCTTCAAGGTGCTGCTCGACCAGGAGATCAAGGGCAAGAAGGTGACCGTCGACGGGCCCTATCTGCGCCTGCCGGGCCATTCCTTGAGGTTGGGCGCCCGCGACGAGGCACTGTGGAAGAAGATTGCTGCGGAGCTTCAGCGCGAGCGCTTCAAGCCGCCGCGGGTCCGTGACTTCGCCGCTGCCTATTCGGTGGCGGAAGTGGACATGCGCCGGCTGCTGCAGCGGCTGGCCCGCGTCGGCCAGGTGGTCGAGGTGGCGCCTGATCAGTATTTCCTGAGGCCGGTGGTCGCCGAGATGATCGCGATCGCCCACGGTTTCGGGCGCGACTTCACCGCGGCCGATTTCCGCGACCGGCTCGACAACGGGCGCAAGGTAGCGATCCTGATCCTGGAATTCTTCGACCGCCATGGCATCACGATTCGGCGCGGCGATTTCCGCCGAACGGTGCCGCAGAAGCTCGAGCAGTTCGGACCGCCTCCGAAACCCGCCGACGCCGCTGGGGCTCCAGGTTGATGACAGCGCGCCAGTTCTCGGGAATGATGATCCATGGAGGGGAAGCGCTCCCGGTGGGGCGGCTGGCCTTCAAAGCCAGAGAGGACCGTTAGCCGGTTCTTAGTGGGTTCGACTCCCACTCTCTTCCGCCACAATTCCGCCCTTCATTCGCCTCGTTGTCGACGAGCCGCCAGTGTGTACGTTCCGCGGTGGCTATGCGGCCAAGGGGGCGATCCAGTTCTCTGCCTTGTGGGTAAGGGAAACGGGACGATGTTGTCGGGCAGTTTATTTATTGCGTATTTTCAATGAGATAGATTATGATTATAGCCTTCCCCATAAGGATCACCGTACGGGGGTGGGATCAATCTTTTGGGGTATGCAGTGACTTGCATACTGGTTGGGTCTGGTTACACTGAATGCAAAGAGAGGCTTGCCCGCGACGCGACGTGTTGCGGTTTTTTTGGGGCGATTGTTGGAACGGCCGACAAGCAGGAACGAAACTGGCGGCGTCCCCAAGGCGGTCCGAAATCGGACGGTCTCGATGAAATTTGTCTCAAGCGCTTCGTACTGGTCAGCTGAGGAGTGGTTACAGCCATGGCATTCCCGATCGACACGCCTGCCGAGCTGATTGGTCAGCTCTATGTCGGATACTTCGGCCGGGCGGCCGACCCGGATGGCCTGAACTACTGGATCACCCAGCTGAACGGCGGGATGTCGCTGCAGGCGATCGCGAACTCGTTCGCGGTCCAGCCGGAGGCGACGGCGCTGTACTCGTTCCTGGCGGCGCCGGAGGTCGGCGACCCGGTGGCGTTCATCACGTCGATCTACCAGCAGCTGTTCAACCGCGGTCCTGACGCGGCGGGCCTGGCCTACTGGGTCAACCAGCTGACGGTGCAGGGCACGCCGCCCGGCCAGATGGTGCTGAACATCATCTCGGGCGCGCAGGGTTCGGACCTGACGACGATCGAGAACAAGACGCATGTGGCGGTCGACTACGCCGAGAAGTTCGTCGACAACAACCTGACCTGGATCGGCATCGACAACATCCAGGGCGCGCGCGACGTGGTGGGCCCGGTGACCGACCAGCAGTCGACGGTGACGGCGGCGATCCTGCAGATCGACGGCATCATCACGCAGGAGCTGACCAACCCGCAGAACATCCAGCTGTCGCCGAACCTGTCGACGATCCAGTCGGGCGGCTCGGTCGCGATCACGCTGAAGGCGGACCCGTCGCAGGCGAACAAGGACTTCCAGTATACGATCACCGGCATCGATTCGACGGTGGTGGCGGGCGGCAAGTTGTCGGGCACGGTGAAGCTCGGCACCGACAGCACGGCGGTGATCGACATCGGCACGGTGGTGACGGCGGCGCAGCTCAACACGCCGAACGAGACGATCAAGGTGACGGTGGGCCCGATCTCGACGACGGTGGCGCTGACCGAGGGCACGCAGGTTGTGACCCAGACGGGTCCGGTGAACGAGGGCAGCGCGTTCAGCTTCACGGTGACGACGTCTGGGATCGCGCCGGGCTCGGCCAACGGGCTGGTGCAGACGTACACGATCACGGGCCCGGGCATCGCGCACGTGCCGGTGTCGGAGCGTTCGGGGACGGTGACGCTGGACAACAACGGCAGCGCCACGGTGACGGTGAACACGCTGACGACGCTCGCCGACAGCGGCACGACGACGGTGACGATCACGGTCGGCAACGACGCGCCGGTGAACGTGATCATCAACGAGAGCGCATCGCAGACGATCACGCCGAGCGCGGGAACGATCCAGGAAGGCGCGTCGGTGGTCTTCAAGATCACGACGTCGGGCGTTGCGGGCAGCTCTGTCGCGGGCCAGGTCGAGAACTGGACCTTGAGCGGCGACGCGGCAGGCCAGGTCGACGGCCCGCTGTCGGGCACGGTGACCCTGGACCAGGACGGGACGGCGACGGTGACGGTGTCGACGCTGGTCAACGACCTGAACGACTTCTCGCCGCAGGGCCTGGTGTTCACGCTGCTGTCGGGCGCGATCCCGGTCGGAACGTCGACGGTGAACGTGAGCCAGGGCTCGCAGGTGACGACGAACACCGGCCCGGTGTTCGAAGGCGAGGCGTTCAACTTCACGGTGACGACGACGGGCGTCGCGGCCGGCTCGGTCGAGGGCCGCATCGAGAGCTACACGATCACGGGCCCGGGCCTGGCGCACATCCCAGTGTCGGAGCGTAGCGGCACGGTGGTGCTGGACGCCAGCGGCAAGGCGACGGTGACGGTGCACACGCTGACCGACCTCGTGGGGTCGGGCACGACGACGGTCGACATTCTTGTCGGCACCAACGCGGCCTCGACGGTGACGATCAACGAGACGGTGCTGCAGACGGTGGGGCCGAACGCCTTTACGATCCAGGAAGGCGGCGCAGTGGTGTTCACGATCACCACGCTGGGCGTGCCGCCGAGCTCGGTTGCGGGCGAGGTCGAGACGTGGACCTTGAGCGGCCTGGCGGCGAGCCAGGTGGATGGTCCGCTGTCGGGCACGGTGACGCTGGACAGCAACGGCAGCGCGACGGTGACGGTGAACACCAGGGTCGACGCGCTGAACGACCTGTCGCCCAAGGACCTGGTGTTCACGCTGAAGAGCGGGTCGACGACGACGGCGTCGACGACGGTGAACGTGAGCCAGGGCTCGCAGGTGACGACGAACACCGGCCCGGTGAACGAGGGCTCGGCATTCAGCTTCACGGTGACGACGTCGGGCGTGGCGCAGGGCTCGGTCGAGGGCCGGATCGAGAGCTACACGATCACCGGCCCCGGGATCGATCACATCCCGGTGGCGGAGCGCTCGGGCACGGTGACGCTGGACGCCAACGGCTCGGCGACGGTGACGGTGAGCACGCTGGCCGACCTGGCCGGCCCGCTGGGCGCGACCACGGTGTCGGTCCAGGTCGGCAACAACCTGGCCTCGACGGTGACGATCAACGAGGTCGTGCAGCAGTCGGTGTCGGCCAGCGCGAGCGGCTTCCTCGAAGGCGGGTCGGTGGTGTTCACCATCAATACGCTGAACGTGCCGGGCGGCGCGGTTGCGGGCCAGACGGAGACGTGGACGCTGAGCGGGCCGGCGGCGGGCCAGGTCGACGGGCCGCTGTCCGGGACGGTGACGCTGGATTCGAACGGCAGCGCCACGGTGACGGTGCACACAAGGGTGAACGAGCTGAACGACTTCTCGCCGCAGGACCTGGTGTTCACGCTGCAGAGCGGGTCGACGGTCACGGCGGGCAAGACGGTGTTCGTGCTGCAGGGCACGCAGACGACGACGGCGCCGGCGACGGTGAGGGAAGGCGATTCCTTCACGTTCGAGATCGAGACGCAGGACGTGGCGGCGGGCTCGGTGGAGGGCCGGATCGAGACCTGGACGATCACGGGGGCGGGAGTCGACCACATCCCGGCGGCGGAGCGCTCGGGCCAGGTGGTGCTGGATGCCAACGGGCGGGCCGCGGTGACGGTGCACACGCTGGTCGATCTCGGGCCGCTGGGCTCGGAGCCGGTCGCGATCCAGGTCGGCAACAACGCGCCGGTGACGGTGACGATCGAGGACACGGCGACGCAGACGGTGACGCCGAGCTTCGGGCTGATCGACCAGGGCCAGAGCGTGACGTTCACGATCCAGACGCAGGGCGTGGCGCCGGGCTCGGTCGAGGGTCTGGTGCAGACGTGGTCGCTGAGCGGCAACGGCACGCAGCAGGTGACGGGCGGCGTGCTGAGCGGGACGGTGACGCTGGACGCCAACGGCAGCGCGGTGGTGACGGTGGGCACGGACTTCTCGGTGATCAACCAGGAGGCCTTGCGGACGCTGTTCTTCAACCTGTCGGCCGGGACCTTCGTGACGGCGTCGACGTCGGTGGGGATCATCGAGTCGTTCCTGACGGTGACGGCGCCGGCGGCGCCGGTCGTCGAAGGCAACCAGGTCACATACACGATCACCGGGGTGGGCATCCCGAACGGCACGACGTTCACCTACACGCTGTCGGGCGAGGCGATCGGCAACGTGGTGCCGACCTCGCAGGTCACCGGCACGGTGACGGTCAACAACAACACGGCGACGGTGGTGGTGAACACGCTGTCGAACGACGACAGCGGCCTGACCAAGGGCCTGACCCTGACGATCGACCAGGTTCCGACGGCGACGGCGACGGCGCAGATCGCCGAGACGGCGCCGCTGTCGTTCATCCTGACGACGGGGACGGACAACTTCACCGGCAATCCGAACGGCAAGAACACCTTCTTCGCCGTCGCCAACTCGAACCCGCTGGTGGCGGCGAGCACGCTCGGCCAGAACGACAACCTCGACGGTAACGGCAAGATCGACGGCCCGAACACGCTGTTCCTGCAGACCACCGGCATCCTGCCGCAGCTGATCAACTCGTTCACGACGAACAATATCCAGATCTTCAACATCAACGCCGGGCAGCTGCTGCTCGGCACGACGGTCGACATGTCGAGCGCGTTCGGCGTGACGAGGATCGAGAACCACAACTCGAGCGGCAGCCTGACGCTCCTGAACGTGACGTCGGCGGTCACGGCCGAGCTCAAGAACCCGAGCGACATCACCGGCCAGAACTACGACTTCGCGATCCAGTACCAGAACAACCCGGACAAGCCGCTGATCCAGTTCCTGACGCTCGACCCGACGGTCAGCCCGATCACCGGGCTGCCGATGGTGCGCTTCTGGGTCAATGCGGGGGCGGTGACGATCACCTCGGCCGGTCCGACCTTCGCGCCGAACGGCCTGCTGTCGGTCAACGGGGCGACCGCCCTGTTGCCGGCGACGACGCTGACCGTGCTGACCCTGCTGGGCGAGAACAGCTTCGTGCTGGGCGCGGAGGGCTCGGGCCAGGTCGGCGCGAACTTCACCAAGGCCGGCGTCGGCTCGGACACCAA